>JABNAD010000324.1_pt1 | contig 33385 bp, 25 predicted proteins | sample 7240381 | NCBI WGS metagenome assembly JABNAD01 (sample SAMN11332834, study PRJNA596920) | anaerobic digester metagenome | biome: digested sludge; isolation source: digested sewage sludge-derived enrichment culture grown on H2/CO2 | place: Germany: Goettingen
GGTCAGTCTGAAAAACGACTGACCTGGTTATTTTTTTTTACCGGACAACAATGAAAAATAAAATATAATTAGCATAAGGTCAATATATGCGCCCACTAAAACGGCCTCAGGTTTAATAAGAGGAGTAAAAAATAGCAGCAGCCAAAGTCTAAATACCCTACCAACTCTCAACTCCTATTATTTTTGTAATATTGCACCCATATCTTATGTGCTTGAACACAAAATATTGTAGCCCATTTTTAGTTATAGTTTAGGTACGTTTAGGTCAAAGTTGCAAAAACTAAAGTATTAGGATAAACATTATTTGATGAAGAATCTTTCCGCATTGAGAAGTAACGCATTACAATACATATTAGCCATTGCTGTTGTAGGTACGGCATTAACTTCCTGCTCAACAAAAAAGAACACCGTGGTGAGCCGTAATTTCCATAAGCTCACTGCGCATTACAATTACTATTTTAATGCCCGCGAAAGCTACCAGCGAGGAGAAAAACGAGCAAAGGAGAGTATCAAGTACAACTACACCCAAACCCTTCCTATACTCCTGTCGGGCGATAAGCAAACCATTGGCATTGTTAGTGGCGATATGGATAGAGCCATAACCAAATGCACCAACCTTATAACACGCCACTCCATCTCGGCAAAGCCAGAACGTAAGCGAGGAGCGCAAACAGCAAAGGATAAAGAGTTCTACTCGCTAAACGAGTATAATAAGTGGGCCATTGACGCCTGGCTACTCATTGGTAAATCACAGGTTTGGAAAGGAGCTCTGCCCGAAGCCACAAAAACCCTTGAATACGTTCTGCTCCAGTTTCCTAATACCAGAAACTGGTTCGAGGCACATGTTTGGCTTGCAAGGGTATCGTTGCTCTCCAACGACCTTATTGCCGCTAACGATAAACTTAGCACCATTGAGAACAACCGCAAAAGACCAAAGGACGACGCTTTTACCCACATACTCCAAGCTACAAGAGCCGAATACTACCTAAGGAACGGACAAACTAACGAGGCGATATCTTCTCTTGATAAATGCCTTGAACTGGCAAAAAAGAAAGACGATAAGCTACGCTATACCTTTATTCTAGCACAGCTTCACCACCAGTTAGGAAACAAAGAGAAGGCTTCGGTGCTATACTCCAAGGTTGTGCGTATGAACCCGCCCTACGAGATGAACTTTAACGCCAAAATTAACCTTGCCCAGAACTTTAGGGCTGCTGGCGATGCCGAAAAAATGCGTAAGGACTTGGTTAAAATGTCCAAGGACGATAAGAACCGCGACTACCTAGACCAAATATACTACGCTCTTGGTAACATTGAGCGTTCACAGAACAACATGAGCAAAGCCATTGAGTACTATGAGCTATCGGCAAAATCCAGCGCAGGAAACGATAACCAAAAGGGTGTATCGTACCTCACCCTTGCCGATTACTACTTTGCCAAACCAGCCTACGAAAAGGCACAAGCATACTACGACAGCGCCTTTAATGCGCTAGACGAAACGCATCCAGAGTACACAAAACTGGATGCAAAAACTCGCTACCTAACCCGTTTGGTTGAGAGCCTTAACACCATTTCAAGGGAGGATAGCCTACAACGCGTTGCCAAAATGAGCGATTCCGAAAAGGATGCGCTTATTGCCAACCTTATAAAACAGGTGCAAGCAGAAGAAGAAAAGCAACGCCTTGCAGAGCAAGAGGATCGCGACAGGGCCATCCAGTACCAACAAAATCAGCGGTACCAAAACAACCCTACCAATGAGGGGGGCAAGTGGTATTTCTACAATCAGGCAACGCTAAGCTATGGCCAGTCGGAGTTTCAAATGAAGTGGGGTCGTAGAAAGCTGGAGGATAACTGGCGACGAAAGAATAAGCGCATTGTACTTACCGAAACCAATAGCACTGCAATGGTTACCGATTCTGTAGCCAATCCAGAGAAGCAGCTTTCTAATAAAACCAAAGAGTACTATTTGGTAAACCTACCCATTAACGACTCGTTGGTAAAAATATCAAACAGCAAAATTGTTGAGGCGATGTTTAAGGTAGGCGAGGTTTACCAAAACGACCTAAAGGACTACCCCGCATCAGTAAAGGCTTATCAGAACCTTGCCAACAGGTTTGCCAATACCGATTACGCCCTACAGGCATACTACAACCTATACCAAATAGCGCTATTTACCAATAATGCTGCCGATGCAGCAAGGTATAAAGGCACCATACTGTCGCAGTTCCCCAATAGCCAGTATGCGCAAATGCTATCGAACCCCAACTACCTTAAGGAGCTGCAACAAAAGCAAAAAGAGTCGGACAAGCTATACCAGGAAGCATATGGCTACTACAGCATAAACCAGTTTGCCTTGGCCCAAAGCAAAGCCAACGAGGGGCTTAACTTATACAAAGGCACCGAGATTGAGCCCAAATTCGCTCTGCTAATAGCGCTATGTAAAGGAAAAACTGCCGACACAAGAACATTCAGGGATGCACTTCAAAGCTTTGGACGACAATATCCCAACTCCGAAGAGAAAACAGTTGCCGATAACGTTTTAGCGTACCTACAGCAGCAGGAGCTAAAAATAGCCATGGGACAGGTTGAGACTGATACTCCAAAAGAGACAGAAACTGAAACTCCAAAAGCAGCAATAGAATATTCGCAACCTAAGGGGGAGCACCTATTCATTGCACTTGTTCCAAAGGAACAGAACATTAATCAGCTAAAGTTCAACTTAATTACCTTTAATGTTGATTACTTTATTGATGCCGACCTATCGGTTAACAACGAGACCTTCAACGATTTCTTGGTTATGATTTCCGTAACCTCATTCAAAACCGATAAGGAGGCTATGGAGTACTTTAGGCTTGCATCGGGACAACAAGGGCTAATGGGAACAATGAAACCTAGCGACTACGTTCTACTTGTAATTAGCAAAGAGAACCTAGAGCTATTCAAATCAGACAAATCCATAGCCGATTACCTCAAATTCTTCCAAAACAACTATAGATAAAGCCATTTAAAATGAACATACAAATACTTTGGGTTGACGATGAGATTGACCTTTTAAGGCCACACATTATTTTCCTAGAGGAAAAGGGCTATGCCCTTACTACAGCCAATAGCGGCAACGATGCCATTGATATAATCAAAAACCAAAACTTTGATTTGGTTTTCCTTGATGAAAATATGCCCGGATTAACAGGGCTGCAAACGCTTGCCATTATTAAGGAGATAAAACCCACCCTGCCCGTTGTTATGGTAACCAAGAGCGAAGAGGAGAACATAATGGATTTAGCTATAGGTTCCAAAATTGCCGATTACCTAATTAAACCCGTTAGCCCCAAACAGGTTCTTCTTTCCATAAAAAAGAACGTACATAGCAAGCAGCTGGTTACCGAAAAAACTACAACCGACTACCGAACAGAGTTTGGCGTAATAGGGCAGCTAATTGCCTCTGCCAACAGCTTTGATAATTGGGTTGAGATTTATAAGAAACTGGTAACGTGGAGTATTCAAATTGCCGAATCGTCGGATCCTAGCATTGGGCAAGTACTTGAAATGCAATGGAGTGAAGCAAACAACGAGTATGGCAAGTTTATTAAGCGTAACTACACCAACTGGTTCAATGAAAAGGCCGATGATAAGCCTATACTATCACCAAATCTACTCCGTAGCAAGGTATTCCCAACGATTGATGCGGGGAAAAAAGTGCTGCTGCTCCTTATAGATAATCTACGTTACGACCAGTGGAAATCCATAGAGCCAATCCTTACACCCTACTGGCGAGTAGAAAAGGAAGAGCTTTTTTGCAGCATTCTCCCCACAGCAACGCAATACGCTCGCAATGCCATTTTCAGCGGATTAATGCCCCTCGAAATACAGAAGCTATACCCCGATATGTGGATTTTTGATGAGGAGGAAACTGGAAAAAACCTTTACGAAGAGGAGCTTCTTAAGAAGCAAATTCAACGCTATGGGAAGCAGTACAAACTGTACTACGAAAAAACCAATACCATTAAGGCTGGTCAAAAAATTATGGATAACCTTAAAAATATCCTTACCAACGACCTCACCGTACTGGTTTACAACTTTATTGATATTATATCGCATGCCCGTACCGATGTTGAGTTCATGCGCGACCTTGCTAGCGACGAAGCCGCTTACCTATCGTTAACAAAATCGTGGTTTCTACACTCAGATCTGTTAGCCCTGCTTAAAGCCGCGGCCGAGCAAGATGTAACCCTAATAATTACCACCGACCACGGCACCACAAAAGTTAACAACGCTGTTAAGGTTGTTGGCGACCGCGCCACATCTACAAACCTAAGGTACAAGCTAGGCAAAAACCTAAACTACGAAGCTAAACAGGTTTTTGAGATACGAAAGCCAGAAGAAATTCATTTACCCAAACCAAATGTAAGCTCATCGTTTATATTTTCATTAGGTAACGACTTTTTTGCGTACCCCAATAACTACAACCATTACGTTAAGTACTACAAGAACACATTTCAACACGGAGGCATATCACTTCAGGAGATGATTGTACCCTTTGTTGAGCTAAAACCCAATGAGCAACGATGATTATTACGCAAATAACCTGTTTGAACAGCATTAGCGATGCAGCCAACGATGTTATAAAGGCCATAGGAACAAAAAACGTAGTTTGCTTCTATGGGGGCATGGGTGCAGGAAAAACCACGCTAATTAAGGCTATTTGTAAAAATTTGGGCGTTACCGATAACGTGGCAAGTCCAACCTTTGCTCTGGTTAACGAGTATCGCGATGCCAGCAGTAGAACCATTTTCCACTTTGATTTTTACCGTATTAACAAGCTAGAGGAGGTTTACGACTTTGGCTACGAGGAGTACTTTTACAGCGACAACGCGTTGTGCCTTATAGAGTGGCCCGAACTAGTTGAGGATATCCTTCCCGAAGACAATATTATTAAGCTCTACATATCCGTTAATCCCGATGGAACCAGAACGGTTACTGCGGGATAGTGGCTAGTATCTAGTTTTTAGTGTTTGGTGGCTAGTCAATTATGTTCAACATTTAAGGATAAAAGGTAACGATTTAAGACACTAGACGTTAGATGTTAGATGTCGAAATTCAAGCTTAAGAGAACTAAACACCAATGCCCTGCATTCAAGATTCCGGCACATCGCAAATCCTTTAACGTTTAACTCGTCTCACGTTTTACATCCCAGAAGCCACTTGCTTCTATTCCATATTTGCGGTATATTTAACCGATTGAACATAAGCTGGTGACGTATTGCTAGCCTCCATGCCAATAAATATTAGCCTTAATACCATGGGTAGAATAGTTACACCAACGGCGCAGTTCCCTTTTACAAAAGGACTAATGCCCCAAGAGGAGATGCTTGAGCTGGGAAAAAAGAGCCGCAAGCTAGTTATTGGAATTCCAAAGGAGTGTAATCCATCCGAAAGTCGAATACCCCTTACCCCCGAAGCGGTCGAGATGCTTGTGGCGCAAGGCCACGAGATCATTATAGAGAAGGATGCGGGAAAAAAAACTCACTACTCAGATCAAGATTATAGCGAACGTGGGGGCTTTATTGTTCAAACACCGCAGGAGGTGTATAAAAGCGAGATAATACTTAAGGTATCGCCCCTACTCCTGTCTGAAATAGAGCTGCTTAGCGAGAACCAAACCGTTGTATCATCGTTACACCTAAACAGCACAGCCGGACAGTACCTGCGCAACCTTATGCAAAAAAGGGTTACGGCCATTGCCTTTGAAAGCATCCGCGACGACGACGGCGCACTTCCCATTGTACGCGCCATGAGCTCCATTGCTGGTAACACATCCGTATTAGTGGCAGCCGAGTACCTAAGCAACGTTAATGGCGGCAAGGGGGTTATGCTTGGGGGTATTAGCGGCATCACCCCAACCGAGGTAGTAATTCTTGGAGCAGGCACCGCTGGCGAGTTTGCAGCCAGAGCAGCGCTGGGTCTTGGCGCCAGCGTTAAGGTTTTTGACGACTCCGTTAAACGGCTAATGGATTTACAAAACATACTTGGGCAGCGCCTTTACACCTCCATATTCCATCCACAGGTGCTAGAGAAGGTGCTCCGTACTGCCGATGTGGTTATTGGCAATATCACCCAGGAGGAGACCAATGGCACCTACGTTGTATCGGAGGAGCTGGTTAAAATAATGAAAAAGGGCTCTGTTATAATCGACCTAAGCATAGATAAGGGCGGATGCTTTGAAACATCGGAGATAAGGGAGCACTCCTCGCCATCGTTTGTTAAGCATGGGGTAATACACTACTGTGTACCCAATATCACCTCGCGTGTAGCACGAACATCATCCATAGCCATGAGCAACGTTTTTGCCCCGCTCCTAGCCGAGGTTGGTCAACGTGGCGGCCTTAAACAACAGGTTAAGGACGATCCTGGGTTTAGGCAGGGGATATACATCTTTAACGGGATACTCACAAATAGCTACCTAGGCGGTTTATATGGCATCCCCTCGCGAGATATCAATCTACTTATGGCCGCATTCTAATTGTTTTGGTAAATGAAACTAACTTTCAGCAAGATGCTTAACATCCTGCCTATAATCGTATTGCAATCTCTGGAAACATCTTAACCTCAACACATACCATTACCTTGACATTTGAGTAAAAAGAGCTATTTTTCCCAGCAAAATCTAGAACATGCGTATTGCCATAAACACCCGTTTTCTAATTAAGAACAAACTTGAAGGAATAGGCTGGTTTACAAAAGAAACCGTGCAGCGCATTGTTCAGCAGCACCCAGAGCATGAGTTTTTTCTTTTGTTTGATAGACCATGGGATAACGATTTTGTATTTGCTCCAAACGTAACCCCTGTTAAGCTGTTCCCACCTGCTAGGCACCCCTTTTTATGGATTCTATGGTTTGAGGTTGCGGTTGCCCGCTTTTTAAAAAGGCATCGCATCGATCTGTTTGTCTCAACCGATGGGCAAATACCCCTAACATCAAAGTTTCCAGCAGTTTCCGTAATACACGACATAAACTTTGAGCATTTCCCTCAGAACATACCTTTTACCGCCCGTTGCTATTATCGCTTCTTTTTTAAACGATTCGCAAAAAAGGCACACAGAATTGCCACGGTAAGCGAGTACTCAAAAAGCGATATATGTAAAACTTACAACATCCCAGAGAGTAAGATTGATGTGGTTTATAATGGGGCAAACAGCGCATACACCCCGTTGGAGCCCAATCAGGTTGCTGCTGTAAGAGAAAGAATTACAAATGGTGCCCCCTACTTTGTCTTTGTAGGCGCCCTAAATCCACGTAAAAACGTGGCGCGCTTACTGCAAGCCTTTAATCTGTTTAAGCAGCAAACAAACAGCCCCCTAAAACTGGTTATTGTTGGCGAGAAAATGTTTAAGACCACGGAGATATCGGAGGCCTACAATCAGCTTAGCTACAAGGATGATGTTGTTTTTAGCGGACGGCTAAACATTGACCAGCTAAGCCAAGTAACTGGCGCAGCACTAGCCATGGTGTACGTTCCCTACTTTGAAGGGTTTGGCATACCAATACTTGAGGCAATGAGCTGCGATGTACCCTTGGTTGCATCAACAAAAACATCTATTCCAGAGGTTGCGGGGGAAGCAGCCTACTACGTGGATCCCTTTTCCGTAGAATCCATAGCACAGGGGATGAAGCTTATTGCTACCGACCCTCAGCTTAGGGATGCACTTATTGCCAAAGGGCGCATACAGCGCCAAAGATTTAGCTGGGATAAAACCGCCAGCAAACTTTACCAATGCATTAACACAACCATTGAGCAGATATGCTAAAACCGTTTTACCAGGAATTGCTTGTTGAGGCTGGTTGCGACGAGGCTGGCCGCGGCTGCCTTGCTGGCCCTGTATTTGCTGCAGCAGTGATTCTGCCTAAAGATTTTTACCACCCATTGCTAAACGACTCTAAGCAGCTCTCCTTAAAGCAGCGCGTGTTGCTTCGCCCAATAATTGAGCAAAACGCCATAGACTATGCTGTTAGCATGGTATCAAATCAGGAGATTGATAAACTAAATATTCTACGAGCCTCAATTACAGCCATGCACAGAGCAGTTGATTCACTCACCAAAGCAAAACCAGAACTGCTTCTTATTGATGGCAATAGGTTCTATCCATACCAAGGCGTAAACCATGTTTGCATAGTAAAAGGCGACTCCAAGTTTACCTCAATTGCCGCGGCATCTGTTCTTGCTAAAACCTACCGCGATGACTTCATGCTGGAACAATCGCATGTTTACAAGGAGTACGGATGGGAGCGAAACATGGGCTACCCTACAAAGGAGCACAGGCAAGCTATCGAAAAGCATGGCACTACACCACTGCACCGTTTAACCTTTAGGCTCACAAAAAACGATGCCAAACTTTTGTAACACCCAATTGTTGATACAATCAAACAAAGGGTTAAACCATTTTGGAACAGCACAATCAAAAAAGCTACGGAAACATAACCTTCGGGCAGAAGGTATATTACAGTCTTAAATTTCAACTCAATAACCTAAAATGTATAGACAATGATTAAACGTTTGAGTCTTATTGCTGCTGCAGTACTGGTAATGTTTAGCAGTACCGTAAAGGCAGATGAGGGGATGTGGCTTCTTCCTCTTCTAAAGCAGTTTAACGAAGCTAAAATGCAAGAGATGGGCCTTGAGCTTAGCGCCGAGGATATCTACAGCATAAACAACACCAGCCTAAAAGATGCTATAGTAATTTTTGGCCGTGGCTGTACTGGTGAAGTTATATCGGACCAAGGCTTAGTTTTAACAAACCACCACTGTGGTTACGGAGCAATTCAGCAGCACAGTAAACCCGGTGCCAACTACCTTCAGGATGGATTCTGGGCAGAAACCCTACAGGACGAAATTCCAACTCCTGGGCTTACCATTACCTTCCTTGTTCGTATTGACGATGTTACCAGCCGCGTTGAGGCTGCTCTAGACGCTAACATGAGCGAAACCGACAGAGCAAAAGCCGCATGGGCCGAGTCAGACAAAATTGCCAAAGAGGCTACAGAAGGAACCCACTACAGCGCTAGGGTACAGAGCTTTTATGGAGGTAATAAGTACTACCTAATGGTTTACGAAACCTTTAGAGATATTAGAATGGTTGGTGCACCCCCATCATCAATTGGTAAGTTTGGTGCCGATACCGACAACTGGATGTGGCCACGCCATACCGGAGACTTTAGCATGTTCAGAATTTACGCTAGCAAGGACAATAAACCAGCTGAGTACTCTACCGAGAATGTTCCTTACAAGCCTAAGCACCATTTACCTATTTCCCTAAAAGGTGTTGAGCAAGGCGATTTCTCAATGATTATGGGTTACCCAGGAAGCACCCAGAGGTACATGACCTCATGGGAAGTTGATGAGCTAATCAAAATATCAAACGCCAACCGTATCTATATTCGCGGTATCCGTCAGGATATCCTTCTTGAGGATATGCTTGCCGACGAGGCTGTTCGTATTAAATACGCCTCGAAATACGCTGGTTCTAGCAACTACTGGAAAAACTCCATTGGTATGAACAAAGCCCTAAAAAGGCTAAAGATTTACGATAAGAAAAAGGTTCAGGAAGCGGATTACACCAACTGGGTTAACGCAGACCCAAGCCGCAAGGCTAAGTATGGCGAAGCGCTTACCCTAATTCAGCAATCGGTTGAGAAACGCGCAGCGCTTCAGCACGTAACCCAATACATGGCCGAAACCATGCTTAGAGGAACCGAGCTTGTTGGTTTTGCTGCAAATGCTGCTCAACTAGAGAAAGCCCTTAAGGAGAAGAATAACGACGAAGTTGCTAAACAGGTTGAAAACCTAAAAAGACGTGCAACTGGATTCTACAAGGACTATAACGCACCAACCGACCGTAAGGTGGGTAAAGCAATGTTCAAGATTTTTGCTCAGAACGTTGATAAAGCATACTACCCAGAGGTATTTACTACCATTGAGTCAAAGTACAAGAACGACTACGCTAAGTATATCAACGATATGTTTGACAAGTCAATCTTTACCGATGAGCAAAAGCTAAACAAGTTCCTAGAAAAGCCAAACCTTAAAACCCTTGAAAAGGATCCTGCATATGTTGCTGGCACCTCAATTTACAAGAAGTACAACGAGTTGTACGCTCAGCTAGCACCACTTAACGCAGATTTTGATAAGGGACACCGACTTTTCATTGCTGGCACTATTGAAAAGAATGATGGTAAAGCAATGTACCCAGATGCCAACTTCACCATGCGCTTAACCTATGGCAAAATTAAGGATTACTACCCAATGGATGCTGTTCACTACGACTACATTACCACTCTTGATGGCGTTATGGAGAAAGAGGATCCAGATAACTGGGAGTTTGTAGTACCTGCTAAGCTAAAGGAGCTATACAAGAACAAAGACTTTGGCCAGTACGCTCTACCAAACGGTAAAATGCCGGTAGCCTTTATCTCTACCAACGATATTACTGGCGGAAACTCCGGTAGCCCTGTTATTAACGGTAAAGGAGAACTTATTGGTACTGCATTCGATGGTAACTGGGAGGCCATGAGTGGCGATATTGTATTTGAGCCAGAACTTCAGAGAACCATCAGCGTTGATATCCGTTACACCCTATTCATTGTTGAAAAATATGCTGGGGCTAAACGTTTAATTGACGAAATGACCATTATCAAGTAGTTTTTGGTTAAAAAACATATACAAAAGGGCTTCGGTTTTCGGAGCCCTTTTTTTATTTTTAAGCACATAGCACTCATTAGCAATAAATTAAATCACAAACATAAAACAAGCGTTCACCAACCCCATATTTTTTTAAACAAAAAAGATGTATCTTCGATTTAGAATATTAATTTGGTTTTCTCAATTCCCTAATAGAAAGTGGATAACGGAGAAGTAATATTGAATCACAAAGGTCCTTTAAGTTACGAAGAGATTGGATTTCTTCTTAATAGGATGACTATGCTTTTAGATAAGCTAGGCATGAATGTAACTACCAAGAAAAAAGCATACTCTGCTATGGTGGAAAGCCTAGAGAATATTTATAAGCATCAGGATATAATTGCGGACGATTTTGAACATGTTCCTCAGTTTACAATGGAACAGTGCAATGAAAGTTTCTGTATATCGGCATCAAACTCCATAATGAATCATAAGATCACCGCACTTAAGGAGAAGCTGGATAAGGTAAACTCGCTCGACAAAAACGGATTAAAGGATCTCTACAAATCAACCATTTTAAGCGGAAACGTTTCCCCAAAAGGTGGTGCAGGTTTGGGTATAATAAACATCGCAAAGGTGTCGGAGAATAAGATAAGTTACGCCTTTAAAAAGCTGAGCGATACCCACTCCTACTTTACAATAAAAGTTACCATTAGCCATAACAACAACAAATAATGTAGCTATGGAACCTCTAATTATAGAACCCACGGAATTTACCCCTAGCATCTTATTTGACCCGAACAATAGTGTTTTTGAGATCACTGGATTCTCACGTCCCGAGAATGTGATTGGTTTTTACAGACCGATACTTAAGTGGCTTGAGGAGTTTAATGATAATTTACTTAGCATTAATACCGATTATAAGAAAAGCCAGCTCACCATAAACCTAAAGATGACCTACTTCAACTCTGCATCTAGCAAGTTTCTTTTAGACATACTGCTAGAATTTATGAAGTTCCACTCAAAAGGAAATAAGGTTGATATTAACTGGTACTACGAGGAGGGTGACGACGAAATTCAAGAATCGGGCGAAGAGATGTCGGATATGATTGGCTACCCATTCAACTTTATCTCATACAAGAGCTAGCCTATTACACTCTGGCTACTCCCCTACAATACGGTTCTTTTTAGAAAAGGAAAACACTTGTGCTGTAATGGAAGACCTAATAATTGAAGGAACAAATATATCACCTAAGGTTTCGTTTGAACCCAACAGGAATTTACTAGAAATTGGAGGATATTCTCGTCCAGAGAATGTTCGCGATTTTTACTACCCAATTATTAGCTGGCTCGAAAACTATAGAAAGGCCACTGTTGAACAGGTAAACCTAAAGCAGCATTTAGAACCCGTTACCTTCAAGTTTAAATTCATTTACTTTAACTCATCTTCGGCAAAATTTATATACGATATTGTAATTGAGCTAAGCGAATTCCAGCGTGCAGGCGTACCTCTTAAAATATATTGGTACTTTGACGAGGACGACGAAGAGCTTCGTGAAGCTGGCGAAGAGCTCTCGGATATGGCTCGTGTTCCTTTCACCTATGTTGAGATAAAGCAGCAGTAAGGCTACTGCTCCAGTAGCCTATCTCGATTTACGGCATCAATAAAATACTGCTTGTCTGGCAATCCCGATTTCTTTAGCTGATCAAACCAAAACATTGCCGACTGGCTATCCTTTCTATCGGCATAAATGTGAATTAGGTTATAGTATGAATAGCCGTAAACATGTATTGGATTTGATGGAATAACCTCCACTATGCGAGAAAAGCAATCTATTGCCTCATCAATCTTATCGTCAGCATATAGCTTCACACCCTCTTCATATAGTTTTATATCGGCATTAAGCTTGGTATCAAGTATAATCCCCTTGAAGTAAAAGCAGGCTTTATCGCAGTTTTCAACCAGATTTAACGTTCTAGTAGATGGACTAACTGCATTGAACACCAAAGTGAAACGTAATACCTCTCCAACCTTTTTAAACCCATAAGTTGTGGGACAGGTTGGCGCTCCTTTCTGCTTACGCACCTTATACCTAGCCGATTTCTCAGGAACCTCAAGGTAAGTGTTCTGATCTATACAAAACCAACCACCCACAGGTAGCTTATTCTCAATGCTCACAACAAAAACGGTTGAATCGGAGTAAAAAGTTATGGACTCAATTACCATATCCTTATGGCTCTGCTCTACAACTGCGGGTTTTTCAACAAGTTGTTGTCCCCAGGTTTGGCCAACAATTGCTAAAAGCAGGAGCGTGGCTAGTAAAATACGTTTCATTAAGCAATCTAATTTTGGTGCTACCTATTAAAACAAGTACACTACTGTTAAGAATAGCGCAATTTATAAAACTACAGGGCAGTAGGATATATCCTGCTGCCCTGCAATATATAAAATTGGTTGGACTTAGAAGCTATAATCAAAACCAATAGCAAATACAAGATTGGTTCTATTGTAGATCTCCTTGTAGTTTATTTCGTTCGATGGTCCAAGCTGATAGCTAAGATCCTTGCTTCCCGAAGTGTACTGGCTATAAAGGAACCCAAGGTTAAGCATAGATTTTTCGGTTAAGCGAATTCCTCCACCAAAACCAACTGATGTTGATGTTAGAGAGTGACTTAGGTCTGTTTGGTAGCCCTGTCCTACACCTGTTTGTGTGCGAAGTACCCCTGCGCTAATTAGCAGCTTCTCATTAATATCGTACTCTAATCCAAGTGCCAATTCATAAAGGTTGTCGGAAATAAACTCCTCTTTACCTTCCCAGTTCGCATTTTTATCAAAGTAGTGGTGCCATCCCAACGATGCCCTTAGTTCAGGAAGTATTCTATAGTTAATACCTACCGATAGAATTGCAGGAATATCGTTGTTAAACGTTGCGCCATCGGGGAACATACCTGTGTTGTCGGTTTTTGTATCGTTCTCCATCTCGAGCTTAGTTTTAAACTCGTAGCGTAAGCCAATATTAAGCTTCTCGCCAAAGGTTAGGTTTGCGCCAATAATTGGAGTCCAACCCATACCCGTTTGCTTAGCATCAACAAGCATATTCTGAGTACTTGCAGCTAATGTGTCGCCTGCATTTGCAGTTGTAGTACCATATGCTGTTCTAATTGCGTTCCCCAAATCTACTCCAAACTGAGACGCAGGAACTATTTCGCCTTTATACGAGTTCATTAATGGGAATAACGGATGACCTGTCATATTTGGGTTAATCATGATGCTTTTAATGTGCCCATTGTAGTTATTCACCGCATAAATCATGCGCACACCAGCAGCAACAGAAATCATGTCGTTAATGGCATAGGATGCGTTTAGCTGTGTTCCCCAGAATACGGAGTTTCCATCAAAGGCAATATCGGCAGAGTAGGTTGTAGTATTAATCCCCTGCATGGTAAGCATGGTAGGGATTGTAGAAATTTGGGTTTCGAAAGAGGGCAATCCGGTATCGTACTGAGCCGTGCCACCGCCTCCATTTGGATGGAAGCTAAAACCTAAAGCCCATTTATCCTTTTTATAAACAGCATGGATACTAGGGAATAGCGGTGCAGCAACATCGCCCACATACTTAGCCTCGTTTAAAAATGGGTATTTATTCTCAATGGTTTTCTTTTGGAATATGGACTGATTAGTAATTGATATATGAAAGCCGTTGTTAAGCTTAGTAACACCTGCTGGATTAAAATAAACAGCATCGATACTTGTTGATGCATCGCGGGCTAATATTCTAATATAAGCAGCACTCTGGTTAGCATTGGTTACAATACCACCAGCAAACGCTACCGAGGGGCTTACTAAAGCCACAAGTACTAACGATCTCAAAAATTTATTCATACGTGTTAGTTTTGGTTTAAAACTTTAGGTTCACAAACAAATATTTAAAACAAACGTTCAATTTGATTATAAAAACATGAAGGGAGTTACAGAAAAAGGCAGGGGATGCTATATCAAATGCGAAGGCTCTGCACCAACGAACCGTTTTGCAATCCTAAACTTGTAACATGAGTGTTGGTTCGAATAGCAGAGAATACGGGCAAATTGCTATTCCTAAAAAGAGATGAGAGAAGTAATGAAATGTGCCTAAACTTATGCTGAATAACGGCAATAACACGACGCAAAGGTTTGTTTAAAAACCTTTTAACAAAAAAAACATATGCCAGAATGGCTAAATATAGTTTTGCTCTTAGCATCGAAATTCACCACAAATAGAAAAGTAAATTACTGCAAAATAAAAAACTATAGCAAATATTTTTAAATAAACGTTAATTTGATATCGCTATTGAGCTGTAAACTAGAGTGCGTGCATCAATATTCTCATCAATTTACATAACCCATTAAGCTATTTACATGCTAATGCATCCAATTTTTTAGTTTGTTCTTTTTACTTTTACAACATCTGTTTACATACCCTAATTGTTATACCCATGAAAAAGATATTAGCTGTACTATCCCTATCGCTCTTTGTAGGCTTAGCCCTTGCACAGGATGCACCAGAGGGATTTAAGTTTACCTCTATTAATGACATTAAAGTAACTCCTGTAAAGGATCAGCAAAGCACAGGCACATGCTGGAGCTATGCAACCACATCTTTTATTGAGGCTGAGCTGCTCCGAATGGGTAAACCAGAGGTTGACCTATCGGAGATGTACTTTGCTAGGCATGCCTATGCAAACAAGGCCAAGCGCTATGTTCGCTTCCAGGGAGCTAACAACTTTGGCCAAGGTGGTCAGGCTCACGATGTGCTAAACGTAATTAACGAGCACGGAATGGTTACCGAGGAGAGCTTCTCTGGAAAAAACTATGGCAGCGAGCAGCATATACATAGCGAGCTAGAGGCCATTCTTAAATCGACACTTGAAGCAGTTGTTAAAAACCCCAATCGTAAGCTTAGCACCGCATGGTATCCTGCTGTAAATGGCATTCTAGACTCTTACTTTGGTGTTGCTCCAGAGAAATTTAATGCGCTTGGTGCATCTATTACCCCAAAGGAATTTGTGCAAAAGTTGGGCTTTAACACTGGCGATTACATTGAACTAACCTCCTACAGCCATCACCCATTCTACAGCCAGTTTGTTCTTGAGATTCCCGATAACTGGAGCCATGCTCAATACTATAATCTCCCAATTGATGAGCTTATGCAGGTTATGGAGCATGCACTAAATAATGGCTACACCGTATGTTGGGACGGTGATGTTAGCGAAAAGGGATTTAAACACAATAAAGGAGTTGCCATAATGCCAGCATCAAAAGTTGAAGAGATGGCCGACTCAGAAAAATCGAAGTGGACTGAACTAACAGCAGAGGAGAGAGCAAAGCAGATGTACAGCTTTACCAACCCTGTACCCGAAATTGCCGTAACACAGGAGATGCGCCAGGAAACGTTTGATAACTACTTATCGACCGACGACCACCTAATGCACCTAACGGGCATGGCTAAGGATCAGAACGGAACCAAGTACTTTAAAACCAAAAATAGCTGGGGAACAGAGGATCACATATACGATGGATACCTTTACATGTCGGATAGCTACGTAAGATTGAAAACCATTGCCATTCTAATTCATAAGGATGCCCTTCCAAAGGGTATAGCAAAAAAACTAGGGATTAAATAGTTGAACCTGTAAAATCCCAAAAACCTCGAACAGATTGCTGTTCGAGGTTTTTTTATGACAATAAATTTGTATTGAAACCACTGTAAGTTCTTAATTGATTGTCTAGTTGCAAAAAAGTAGACCCACTTCGGGGCACATTTATACCTACTTGCTAGCCCCCGGTTTTACCGAGGGTTATTGATATTTAAACCTTTCAGGCTTTAAACATCAGCTAAGATTTAGCCACGAAGTGGAGTAACTTCAATAATCGTGGGTTACGGACAACGCTAAATTGCCCACAGGAAAGCACAAGCAATCAACCTGACTATAAGAATAGAATTAACAGTGGGTGTAGCATTGTGGAAGTAGGGAAAACTTTGCTAGGCTTTTATTTGGCTTATACCAATAAATTGCAACCCCTAATTTGCGAGTTATCCATTCGTCCAAGAACCTCAAAGGTACCATCGGGATGCAAGCGCCCTAAATCGTCGGTTTGAATAAATGAACAGGAATTAATATTGGCCAAGTCTATTACATTAATGGCTCCCGAACCCTGATTGAACTTGGATAAAGGGTCATAGGGATCGCGAAGTAAAATTTTCATCCACGGGGGGCAGCTAAACACCCCCTCGCCATAGGAATATGCTTGCGATAGCAACTCGGTCATTCCGTACTCGGAGTGGATACTGTTTACTCCTAACCCATTGCAAAGAATCTGATGCAATTCCTGACGTACTATCTCCTTACGGCGCCCTTTCATCCCTCCTGTTTCCATTACTATGGTGGAGTTTAAACTCAACTTAAACTCCTCGGCCAAGGTAAGCAAAGCAAAGGTTACGCCTAAAAGAACGGTTTTTTGCCCTATACGGTTCTGCTCGTTTAATACGCTAACCAGGGCATTTAGATTGTTAAGGTAGAATCCGCTTTGCGGATGGGCGCTCTGCTCTATTAAATCGTTAGCCATGAACACCAACGATGAACCTGTGCGTTCCAAATAGGCAGGAAGGAGCGCTAAAACGCAGTAATCCTTAATATCACCATAAAAATGGGCAAAGGCACGCCTAAAGCTCTGCCTGTAAATATCGGTGTTCGAAACCAAGTGCCTACTCGTTTCGGAACCCGTTGTCCCACTACTGGTAAATGTTACTGCAGGAACTTGCCCCGTTACAATTACATCGTGAGTTTTGAAAAAGGATATAGGCAAAAAGGGGATCTTCTCCAAGCTATCGACATCGAGTGGATTAACACCAAGCAGCTGTATAAAGTTGGAGTAAACATTAACACAACGCGCCTGGTACTGGAACACCTCCAGCGCAATGCGCTCATATTCAGCGGCATTTCTTATGCCAAATATCTTTTCCTGCATAGTTGCACTCATGCCACAAAAGTAGCAAATACATCTTGGGTTGATTGGAGCTCAGCAAAATTCGTGAGATGTGATTTGTGAATCAGCAACTATTCACATCTTAGCTAAACTTATTTAGACTTGGACGAGAAGGTAACCTTTCCTTCGCAACATAAAAGCAGGTCTCTCACTATAAACCTAAAGTTCCTTTTCCATTTGAGATTTCACTACAGGCCAAATCTCGGAGAGCTCATCAAAGGCACTCTTTAGCGTAGCTGCATTTGGCTGTGCACCATTAATAGTTCCCTCTTCTATAACAAGGAGCAGCTGGGCACACCTATCTATTCTAAACTGCTTAAACGTGGGTTTCATCCTATGCGCAATGGCCGACGCCGAGGAGAAGTTGTTGCTTAATATGGCCTTGGAAAGCTGCAACATATTATCCTGAGTGTTATTTATAAAGGTTGACACAATAAGCTTTGTTGCGGTGGAATCGCTACCCGAGAACCTAATAATCTCAGACAAATCGTAGGGTTTAGTCCCAAGTTTAATCTCTTTTTTCTTAACCAAGGAACCTTTCCTCTTCTCCTTCTGATTATCGCCATACAAACACTCCCTTAGCACTCGGCTAAGCTTTACCTCATCGAAAGGCTTAATTAAAAGACCATTAAATCCAAGATCCTTTGCGCTTACCAGAACATTTGCGGTAATAGCAATAACGGGCACATCCCGGTTGGGGCCAGCCTGCTTTCTAAGCTGGTTAACAAGCTCGCTACCGCTTAAGCCTGGCATTTGTAGGTCGGAGAGCACAATGTCGCATGGGTACTCCGATAGATGCTTAAGTGCGGAAAAAGGATCGGCAAAAGTAAGAGGATTTATCCCAAGGGCTTTAACCGTTTCTGAAACTAAAATTCGGTTCATCTCATCATCGTCAATTACCACAACCTTAAGGTTTGCAGGAACGCCAAGGGGAGCCAACGAGGTTGAAGGCACTAAACTTTGCTCAACAACTGAGCTAGAGAATGGAATGGAAATGGTAAATGATGTTCCAACGCCAGGCTTGCTCTCCACCTGTATGTTGCCGTTCTGCATATCGACCAAGCGCTTAACAATGGCAAGCCCAAGACCTGTTCCGCCAAATCGGCGTGCAATGCCCGAATCGGCCTGTGTAAAGTCGTTGAAAATGGTTAGCAACTCGCTCTCCGACATGCCAATGCCCGTATCGCTAACCTCAATAATAAGTTCAACTTTCTCTGTTCCACCATTCTGCTGACTTGCAACTTCGGCTCTAACCTGAACAAACCCACTATCGGTAAACTTAATAGCATTACCAATAAGGTTTAGCAATATCTGCTTTAACCTAAAAGGATCGCCTACAAAAGTGGTACAAACCTCCTGCGACGCGTTGAGTTCCAATCCAATTTTTTTCTCCGAAGCCTTTATACGTAGTGTGCTAACCGACTCCTGTAGCACCTCGAACGCATTAAAAGGAATGCTCTCAAGGGTTAGCTTACCCGCCTCCATCTTAGAAAAATCGAGAATATCATTCACAATGTGTAACAGGTGTTCCGATGAGGTTTCAACAGGTTTTAGTAGCTCCAGCTGTTTTTGAGTTAGCCCAGCCCTACCCAGCTGGCGAGCAAAGCCAATTATTGCACTTAAGGGGGTTCTTATTTCGTGACTCATTGTTGCTAAGAACTGCTCCTTTATGGCAAGTAGCCGCTCAGCGTAGTTTTTTGCAGCAATTAGCTGATTACGATAGTAGTTACCTTTGGAGAGATCCCTAAAGATCATCAGTACAAACATGATAATCATAAACAGCGCAAAACCGCCAAGTACTAGCAGCTTTGTAAGCGACTCACGAAGAGTTTCCTCTGCCTCAACTCGTAGTTTCTCTGTAAGTAAAAGTTCCTCATGCTCAAGGAGCGATACAATAGACCTAATTTCGTCCATAATCACCTTGTCGCTCTTAAGCAGCTCCAGTTCTTTTAGGCTAACCTCCATTTTGTATGCAACCTGCTCGGTTTTAATCTTCTCAAGCATGGAGAGAATCCCTTTAAGGGTGGTATCGGCCAAAGCCGCTGGGGCAACAAGGGTATCAACAAGAGTTACCTCCTTTATATTAACTCGGGTAAGCGTAGTGTCGGTTTTGGGTGATCCCGATAACCAATGCTTTATTCGGGTAAAAAAGCCGCCGCTATTATGGCTATCGGAGCCAATAACGGTATCGCGCTGCGAGGTTGTGGTTACCCGCTTTTGCGTTACCACCAAAGCAGGGCTAAGCGTATCTATTTTTGCTTTTGATATCTCAGCAAGCGCCTTATCAAAGAACTCCGATTCTTTATCGGATCGTTTTAGATCTATGAGCCCATCCAGAATTGTCCCCTTCTTGTTTAGCAGGTTTTTGGTTTGTACTACCTTCTCGAATTGGCTCCTATTGGAACTTGAAAGAACCACGAGGGTGTCAACCTTTTCGCTTATGCTTACTAGGAATGAGAAGTACTTATTTAGGTAGTCCTCATTGTTTGTAAGCGTATAAGCTCTTGCGTTACTCTCAGCCTCATAAATATCGGTTAGAGTGGAGTTTAGAAGCACCAGCTTTTGGTTGGGTTGGGAAAGGCTTGCTCGCGTACGCGAGATATCGACAAAGGAGCTAAATGTTATGTAAACAGCAACAGCAGCCAAGGCTAGTATCAGAATAAACCCACCAAGTACTTTAGGTTTTATTCGGGTACGAAACGAAGATATTTCGCGAATTCTATCTCTCATGGCTTTAGCGTTATTGAATGTCGCAAATAAGCACAACAATGGGCCTATAAAGAGCCTAGCAGCAAATATATGGTTTTAATCCTAGTGCCAAAACAGAGATTCCCTTTAGCTTTGGGGTAAAAAAAGGGAGCTTGGTAGGCTCCCTTTCTTGAAAAATAGAGCAAGTGGTTACTCTACAGTTATTACAAGGTACTTGGATGTGTGCCAGAACTCAGTAACATCTAGAATCTCCAGTTTTTCGAATACCCCTTCGGCATTCTGAACTAGCTTGTAGGAGCTGCTTGGATGTGATGTTATTAGGTTAACCTTCTTTGCAAAAAGAGGTATTTCAAAGGTCTTGGTAATGTTAACCTTTGTAAAGTAAGACTTATCAAAATCGGATTTTAAGCGGTACGATTTACCAAATCCAAGAAAGCCACCAGATTTTTCAATTATTCCATTGTCAACCAGCTCCTTTTTAGTTCCAAAAGCAAACCATGCAGTGTTTATTGTAGTAGTTTGAGAGCTGATGGTCTCCTCAAGCATAGCCTTTTCAGCGCGAAGCGTATCAACGGTTGCATTTAGAATTTCAACAGAAAAATTAAGGTTGGTTAGGCGATCCTTAAGAATGCTAATCTCCGCATCGCGCTCCTCTATGCTGCGCATGGTACGCTCAATGGTCTCGTTTAGCTCACCTATTTGCAGGTTGGAAGCCTTAATCTTTTTATTGAGTAGGTTAATGGCACGCTTGTTCTTTGCCATTAAATCATTAATCATTTGAATATCCTGATTGATGCGCTCACGGGTATCATCCTTAAGTTCGCTATCAGCAAGGGCATCTTTAGATATTATGCTCTCTGTAGTTTTCACCAAAGAGAGGTTGTGCTCAATCTCATTTAGAATTTTGAAGTACTCGTTAATGGATGAATCCTTAACCATTGCTTCTGCTTTAAGAATCTCATTTTCACGAGTTAAATCTTCAATCATCTTCTTCTCCTTTTCCTTGCAAGAGAAAAGAGCAAGTGGCAATAACGCTATTAGTAAAAAAATAATTCTTCTCATGGCTTTATAGTTTTTTGTTGATACTACCATAAGGTGTACCACTTTTCAAACCAAACGCGAAATGCCAGGATATACAAGCATAGTAGGGATTTATGGCACAAGGAACACTAGGCCAAGGTTTGCGCAAATGGGGTTTAACCTCAACAAGATGTGGGGATAAACTACATAAGCTTACCCAATGTAACGCATTCCAACTAAAAGTAGAGCAACAAAGAGATTCGTACTAGCCAGCTGCCTCTAGGTATGATGCCACGGCAACAAGGAGCTCATCGGGATCGATAGGCTTGCCAATATAGTCGCAGCACCCCGATTTCAAGCACAGATCCTTATCGTTTGCCATTACATTGGCTGTTAGCGCAATAACTGGCAGTTCGGGGCGCAATTTCTTTATGCGCGATGTGGCCTCGTACCCGTTCATAAAGGGTAGCTGAATATCCATTAGAACAAGGTTAAACGATTCGTTAAGGGAGCAAGCCTCAACGGCATCTTCTCCGTTCTTAACATGCACAAGCCTAACCCCCGTTTTACGGAGCAATGCTTCTATGTACTGAAAGCTAATAAGGTCATCCTCAACTACCAGAATGGCCTTGGTTCCCCAATTAAAGTCGCGGCGCTGTATATTGGCCTTTGATAGCTGGTCGTCGCCAACAGCATCCGATGGTTTATATGGGATAGTAAAGTAAAATGTGGATCCAATGCCCTCCTCGGAATCTACCCATATCTCGCCTCCTAGGAGTTTAACCAGCCCTTTCGATATGGCCAAGCCAAGCCCAGTTCCTTTTAGCTCACTATCCTGCCGACGAGGAATTTGGTGAAAGCGCACAAATATTTTTTCCTGCTCCACCAAAGGGATACCAATACCCGTGTCCTTAACAAAGAATCGTAATGTGCTTTTCTGCTCAAGGGTATAACCAAACTCTATTACACCGGCATCGGTAAACTTAACGGCGTTATCGAGCAAACTAAAAATTATTTGCTCCAACCTAAGCGGGTCTGTAATAATACGAGCCTGAGCATCGGAGAGCGCCTTTACCATCCGTATTTCCAAGTTGGATTTGTGCTTAGAGAGTAACCGGTTGTTAAAGGTTGTTAGCTGCTCGGTAAGCAGTGCATTGATATTACAAAACGACTGCTTTATCTCCATCTGCTCCGTTTCAAGCTTAGCAATATTTACAATATCGTTTATTTGGTTAAGGAGCGATTGGCTGCGGTGATTTATAATCTCAATGTACTGACGCCTGATGTGTGGAGGAAGTTCTTCATCGTCTAGGAGCTTAGCAAAACCAAGAATCCCGTTCATGGGAGTCCTAATCTCATGACTCATATTTGCAAGGAAAGCTGTTTTTAGGTTGTCGGCATCTTCGGCCCTTCGTAAAGCCTCGGTAAGCTCCTCGGTACGCAGCGCCACCTTCTCCTCCAGCTCCTTGTTTAGCGCAACAAGCTGTTTGTTTATTTTATTAATCTCATTCCCCTTTTGCCTAAGCTTAAGCATGGCAAGAAATGAAATTACAAGCACCACAAGAGCAAAGGCTATGAGCAGAAATATTCTCATTTGTGTATCCTTTGCCCGTTGCATCCTTAGTGTCTCCAGCTGCAAGTTGCTTTGTAGCAGCTGCGTATCCTGATCTTTTTGCTGGGACTCAAACTGCACTGTAAGATTTGCCACCTTTTGGGATATCTCGTTCCTAAAAAGCTGCTCAACAAGATCTGCTTTCTGTGCCATCATATCGCGGGACTCAAGTAGGTTACCCGTTGCAAGATAGTACTCGGACAGGATATCAAGATTATCAACAACAATGGAGGTTAAGCGGAGCTCCTCGGCATACTGGTTACTGGTTGTTGCATACTTTTTTGCCTGGGATAAAAACCCCTGTCCCATGGCCACCTTTGCCAAAAGGTTATAGGAAGATGCCAACCCCGATTTTAACTGATTTGTCTCATAAAACTCAAGCGCTTTAACAATATTTTCCCTCGCCTGCTTGTAGTTCTTAATCTTAATCTGAATAGTAGCAACATTTAAACGGGTGGTGGCAATTCTAACCGTATCCTTTAACCTTAGCTTAATATCAAGAGACTCAGAGTACTTCTCCAGCGCATCAAAATACTTCTCCTGAAGGTTATACACCTGCCCCAAGTTATTGAGCGTTGCAGAGATTCTTGTTTCATCTTTTGCTTTTCTAAAAACCGCCAAGCACTGCTCAAAGGTTCTCAAAGCCTTATCGTACTGTCCTGTTTCCTTGTAAACCAAGCCCAAGTTGTTCATGCTTGATGCAACACCAGTCTCATCGCCATTACGCCGCCTAATATCAATTGCTTGCTGTAGGTTTTTTATGGCCAAATCGTACTGATAAAGGTTCATGTAATCAACCCCTAAGTAGTTGTAGGTTTTACCCAGCTCCACCGAGTCGCCTATAGCCGTGTACCGTTTTACTGCCTCATTAAAAATCACAACAGCATCGGGGTACTGCTCCTTATGGTGAGCTGCCTCAGCAGCAAGAAAGTATAGGCGTGCAGCCTGGCTGGGCTCTGCTGTTTTCTTTGCTCGCTGCAGCAGTATTCTAACCTCATCGGCTTTGCTCCTATGAGTAAGCGTATCGGGTGACGGGTTGGGTAAATGCCCTGCAAATACAGGAATCGAGAGCAGTATTAAGTTTAAGGTAAGCGTTGCAAAAGCTATAGGGAGTACCCTTTTCATGTTGGGTATGATTTATGTAAAGCTATACGTTAATGGTTCTGTTTGTAAAGTAACACGGGCTAAAATAAGTGGTTTTTAGAGCAAAAGCAACTCCTAGGTGAATATAAAGATGAACAGCCATTTTCTGTTGGTTTTCGTTATCTTTACCGCTCCCAATGAGCGTTTTAATTCAACAAACATATTAGTTGCAATAACATCAAAAACTTAGGAAACAATAAAATGGGTAACCCTGTTGAGAGAATGGGAGAACGCTTAGAACTTGTGGCAACAAGGATTTTTAATCTTTGGCAGCGTCACAAGGTGGGTATTTTAGGCACCATTGTTATACAACTTTTACTTGCCATTCTATTCCTGTTTCTGGAAATAAAGAGTAGGCCATACCTTATAGAAACTCAGGTTCAGCTAGATTTTCAACGTGAATTTGATGTTGACCCACCACAGGCTGAGCCCGAAAAAAAGGAGCTGCTTTTACCTGCCGATGCCCTTAATCCAAACCTCGAAACAGAGAACATAAGGAACTTTGCTGTTGATGCAACAAAGGAAGATCTTAACCCTGGCCTTAGCGACGACAAGGGTATTGACGCCGATGAGCTTTACAAAGAGGCTGAGCGGTTAAAATCGCAAATGAGTTCCAATAAGGAAAAGTACAATGAATCTAGAAGTGTTGATGATGTAGCTATTCCAAACACTCCCGAAAAAAATACTGCAACAACAAGCAACACCCAGTTTAAAGGGCCATCGGTTATATCGTACTTCCTAGAGGGGCGTCGTGCGCTTGAGCTCCCTGTGCCTTCTTACCTTTGCGAACAGGGCGGACAAGTTGTGGTTGACATTGAGGTTAGCCGCAACGGAAAGGTAACCTCGGCCCAAGTTGACAAGTCAAACTCCATAAACGACGATTGCATTACCAGTGCGGCCATATCGGCTGCACTCAGCAGCCGATTCACAGCCAAAGACAATGCGCCCACAAAGCAACGGGGAAGCATAACCTATTTGTTTGTTCCGCAATAGAATAATTTGGGTGGATAATGAGATAGTGTGAAACGCTCATCTTTAGGCAAAAATCCGTACTTTTCGGAAGCAAAAGCAAACCCCACAACGTTGAAACGTAAGTTCGCATCCAATCTCATACTCTTACTCTCTCTTAACTTTTTGGTTAAGCCATTCTGGATTTTTGGAATAGACAGAACCATTCAGAACACTGTAGGAGCTAACGATTATGGACTTTACTTTGCCCTATTCAACCTATCGCTACTGCTTAACATTACGCTAGATTTTGGGCTTACAAATTTTAATAACAGGGAAATAAGCCGGCACAACCAGCTCCTACCCCGCTTTTTGCCTAACCTTATTGCCATTAAGCTTATTCTGGCCCTGTTTTACATTGTTACAAGTCTGGGGCTGGCCTTCTCTTTTGGTTACAGCGGAAAAGCATTATGGTTACTGATGGTTTTAGCGTTTAACCAAATTCTTGCATCGCTTATACTCTACCTAAGATCCAACATAAGCGGCTTGCAGCTATTTAGAACAGATAGCGTTATGTCGGTTATAGACCGCATACTAATGATAGCCATTTGCAGCACTCTTTTGTGGACAAACATCACCAGTCAAACATTTAAAATTGAATGGCTTGCCTACTCCCAAACCCTAGCCTACTTTATTACCGCAGCAGCTGCTAGTGCTGTAATTGTAATGAAGGTTAAAACTGTAAAGCTACACTTTGATATAAATTTTAGCCGCTCCATAATAAAGCAAAGCTATCCATACGCAATGCTGGTGCTGCTTATGTCTGTTTACTACCGCACCGATTCCATAATGATTGAGCGGATGCTTCCAAACGGAGCCGTTGAAGCGGGCATATACGCCCAAGCCTTCCGAATACTTGATGCCTTTACCATGGTGCCATTCCTATTTGCAGGGTTGCTGCTCCCCATGTTTTCTGGGATGATAAAACGAAGAGAGGAGCTCATCCCGCTAATATCATTTGCATCCAAAACGCTAATTGTACCCATTGTTGCTATAGCAGTTACCAGCTATATGTACCGTTACCAAATTATGAACACACTTTACCATGTACACTCATATGAGTCGGCCCAAGTACTGGGACTAATGATGATTACACTGGTATTCTCATCGGTAAATTACATTTATGGAACCTTGCTAACGGCCAATGGAAGCATAGGGCTGCTTAACAAAATATCAATGGTTGGAGTAGCTATAAACCTTGGCCTAAACTTCTTGCTAATCCCTCATCTAAACGCATTGGGAGCAGCCATTTCGGCCACAGTAACCCAAGCGAGTATAGCCCTACTACAAGTAATTATGTCGGTTAGAACATTCAATCTAGGCGCTAGCCGTAAAACCCTTCTACGACTAGTGATTTTTGCCGCAGGAAGCATTGTACTGGCCATAGTAACATACAAACTACCCCTAGGCTGGGTCACTTTATATATAGTAAGCGTTGCTGCAATTGTAGCACTTGGAATTGCATTGCGGCTAATTGGGCTAAAGGAGTTTTGGCTTTTGCTTAAAAGTCCAGCGGAGTAGCATACACCACAAAAAGCCATGCGAATTAGGGGGCTTAACACGTAAAAGCCGACGTTGGGCAAAAAAAAAAATGCACTCTTGAAAATATAGTATCAAAAGATTACCTTTAAACCCGACAAATTAAAGCCTTGCAAAATAAGTCACCATGGGAATCCTAATTGATAAGACGATAGATAGTCCCTACATCAACTTTTCAGAGGAAGGCACAATTGAGATTGAAGGTCGCTCAATAACCGAAGATGTATTCTCTTTTTGGCAACCGTTACTTGAGTGGGTATCGGATTACTGCAGCAAACCAGCAGAATCAACAAAAATATCCTTTCAGCTTGAATACACCAATTCGAGCTCAAATAAGTACATAAACGAGATACTTAAACGGTTGGATAACTGCTATTCCAAAGGGAATAGAATGCAGGTAGAATGGATTTACGAAGAGGACGATGAGTCCATTTACCAGTTGGGACTTGACCTACAGTCCATTTGCTCCATCCCCTTTAACTTCATGCAAATTGAAGCAGCAAAGGAGCTGGCAAGAAAGGTTAGAATACAGAATAAGAAATCGGGCAACGAAGCCGTTATTACCCACAAATACTGGGATGCCATTGTTAGAAATGGGCATGGCGAAGACTACATAGTACTAGAAGAGCTTTAGTTTCTATTACGCTTAACACCATAACAAAATGGTTAAGTTCGAACTTAAAGAGACCCCTACAACCCCATATATTTGTTTCGATAGCGAAACAGGAGTGATGCGAATTGACGGAAGATCGATACCCGAAAATGTTATCGATTTTTATCATCCCATAATTAAGTGGATTGATGAGTATAGCCAAAATCCATGCGACGAAACAGTTATACATTTAAAATTCGAATACTTTAACACCAGCTCATCAAAGCGCATTTTCGATATCATGAAAAAGCTGGAAAAAATATCCATTGAGAGCGGCAAAAAGGTTACCATAAACTGGTACTACGAAGGCGACGATGAGGATATTTACTTTGCTGGAAACGATTACAAAGCACTGATTAGCAAAGTCGATTTTAATTTACTCGAACTTTAGTGAACCTTTTCTGTGCACTTACGTTAACTTGATAGAAAACTCAAATTCCACTATGAGCATAAAGCTGCAAAATACCACTTGTTGTTGCTGTTGGTTACCAAACCAAACGGAAGGGGTATGCTTGCATCTATTGATATAGTACAAAATCTGTACTCAATAATTTCACTGAGCCCTTCCACAACGGAAGGGCTTTTTTTATTTTAACAAATAGCAGAACAATGGTTGCCACAATACAACAAATAACAAAGCGATTTACCCGAAAAGATTTTCCCGCTAAGGACGAGATCCATAGGTTCATACAACAAATGGCTTCGTTCATGTTTCCTATAATCGATGGCGGAGGAAGCCAGCTTGCGCCACAATGGCTTTTACAGAAACGTCTTGCTAAGCTGCTAAAACCACTAAGCGTTAGCACTACGGAAAGCCCAAAGCTACTTGCAGCCAACTTTTTCTCAAGTATCCAGAGCATCAAAAAATCGCTTGAAGAGGATGCTCAATTCATTGCCCAGAATGACCCTGCTGCCCAAAATGCCGACGAGGTTGTGCTTGCCTACCCCGGTTTTTTTGCCATACTGGTTTACAGAATGGCACATCAGCTCCATATGCAAGGGGTGCTGCTAATACCGCGAATAATGACCGAGTATGCACACTCCATTACGGGTATCGATATTCACCCAGGAGCAACAATTGGCTCAAACTTTTGCATAGATCACGGTACTGGTGTTGTAATTGGCGAGACAGCCATAATTGGTAACCGCGTTAAGCTATACCAAGGTGTAACCATTGGTGCGCTTAGCGTAAGTAAGGAGATTGCCAAAACCAAACGCCACCCAACCATTGAGAACGATGTAATAGTTTACGCAGGCAGCACAATACTTGGTGGAAATACTACCATTGGAGCCAGTAGCACCATTGGCGGAAACGTATGGCTAACCCATAGCGTCCCACCCTACTCCCTTGTTTATCACGAAAGCAAGGTTATTGTGAAGGAAGGAAAAATGGAGAGTAAACCTGAGGCGGAAAAGTGAAATAGCTAAACACCTAATAAACAACATTACAAACAACAATAACAATGAGAGCAAATAACATTTTAGAAACAGTAGGAAATACCCCACACATAAGGCTTAACCGGTTATTTCCAAATAATGAAGTTTGGATAAAGCTGGAGCGAACAAATCCAGGAGGAAGCATTAAGGATCGAATTGCCATAGCAATGATTGAGGTTGCCGAACACCAAGGCCTACTCAAGCCCAATGGTATAATTGTTGAACCCACATCGGGAAATACAGGCATTGGTCTTGCCATTGCAGGAGCCGTAAAGGGTTACAAGGTAATACTAGTAATGCCCGAATCGATGAGCATTGAGCGCCGTAAACTACTCCAAGCATATGGCGCCGAACTTGTGCTTACCCCAAGAACAGAGGGGATGAAGGGAGCCATACAAAAGGCTCAACAAATTCTTTCCGAGCATAATAACGCATGGATGCCCATGCAGTTCGACAATGGCAGCAACCCCTTGGCGCATTACCACAATACCACAAATGAGATTATTACCGACTTCCCTAATGGTTTTGATTTCCTTGTGACTGGAGTGGGTACTGGTGGCCATATTAGCGGCGTTGGTGAGCGATTAAAACAGGCCTTTCCTTCACTAAAAGTGGTGGCAGTTGAACCAGCGGACTCCCCTGTTATAAGCGGTGGCAATGCTGGGCCACACCCTATTCAGGGAATTGGCGCAGGGTTTATTCCTAAAAATCTTAACACACAGCTACTTGATGGCATAATTACCATTGAGGGATCAGAGGCCTTTAAGATGGTTAAACGAATTGCCCAAGAAGAGGGAATTCTTGTTGGCATATCAACGGGTGCATCGTTAGCCGCTGTGGAAAAACTTCTAACAAAAGAGAACTCAAATCCAAAGATAATAACATTTGGATACGATACCGGCGAAAGGTACTTGAGCGTGGAGGGGTTATTCTAAGCGTCCCCCCCCCAAAAAAAGGGCTACCAACATTATGCTGGTAGCCCTTTTGATTCTATACTTAACAAAACTACTTTGTAAATAACGCTTTTTCTTTTACCTCCACTATTTTGCCATACTTGGCAAGTTCCTTCATGTCGATACTCTTTTTATCACCAACAATCATGTAAACCGCTGGTTTATATTGCATCTCGGCTGTATAAAAATTCTTAATGGTTTCCCATGTAATGTTTTTATACTCGGGAAGCTTGTACAATACAGGATCCTTATCGTACCCCTGAATCTTCCAGCGCTCAACACTTGCTGCTAAGCCTCTAAAGCTAGGTCTATCGGTTTGAGCCGAAAGCTGCAGGTAGCTGCGTATCATACCTGTGCGCTCAGGCTTTTCGGGCATATTCCTAATTAACCCATCAAAAGTTTCCATTGCGATAAGAGTTTTATCGGCTTGGGTACCCACATAACCAACAAAGTTATAGGGTTTTCCAGCCTCTCGGGGCATTCGGAACGAACCTCCTGCCGAATAGGCCAAGGAGCGGTACTCCCTTATCTCCTGAAGGACTAACCCGTTAAAGCCTCCTCCAAAATAGTTGTTAAATGCCTCAATGGCAACGGCCTTATCTTTAGTAAACGGCTGTCCGTTCACAAAAACGAACATCTTACTCTGGCGCGCTTTAGGCTTATTAACAAAAAGGATGGTATTCTCGGTGTACTGCTGTGTTGGTTGGTCTAGCAAAGTAGCATCGGTAGCAGGATTCTCAGCAAATGGGATGTACTGCTTAACCATATCAGATACTGATGCCAGCGAAGTTTTACCACTAAAGCGTATTTGCCCAGTATATGTTGTGGCCTTTTTAAATGCAGCAACCAAATCGGCCGCTTGCAACTTCTTTACCTGCTTAAGCGGCAATCGGTTAAGGTAACTTGATTCGTTACTGTACAATCCGTACTCTAACAAAGCTTGTGCAACATTATCGGGCTCTGAGCGCTCCATTTTTCGGTTAGTCTTTTCTCCATCAATAATGGTTTTAATTTTAGACTGATCGAGCGTAGGGTTGCTTACAATTAGCCCAACAAGTTCCAGTGTACGTGGCAAATTAGCTTCTAATCCTTGTATATCAATATAAGTGCTATTTCTTGTTGACCAGATGCTGTAAGAGGTGCCAATTTTTGCAAATTCCTCCTTAAACTGGCTAACGCTATAGTCTCCAGCACCGCCCATTGCCATTCCTTGCGATGCATACTCAAGCATTGGGATTGCCGCATCGCCAACCTTATACTCAATGGTTAGAGAGAAAACATCGTTTAATGGATTCTCAACGCGTAGCAGCTCTATGCCATTGCTAATAGTTGATCTTTCAACCGCTTCAGCAAAATCAATGGTTTTAACGTTAGGTTCAAAGGCAGGAATGGATTCGAAATGCTTTGCATACTCGCTTCGTGCATTGGTATTGGCCTGTAACGGTTTGTAATCGGGCTTCTCAATTTTCTCCTTCTTTGGGAATCCCATTTTGGAGTAGAACGCCATAAAATCTTTTCCAAAGATTCTATTTGCCATAGCAACAACATCATCCTTTGTAATGGCCATTACCTGATTAGGATAGTCAAGAGCCTCTGCAATGGATTGGCCTTTAACAAAAGCATCGCTTAAAAGAAGTGCTCTATCCTCAATATCCTCCATACCCGTAATGTGGTTGCGATACATCTCCTTTTTGATGGACTCAAGCGTTTGCTCATCAAACTCGCCGCGTTTAAGCTTCTCCAGCTCTGCTAGGATTAAAGCCTCTGCACTCTCTAGTTTCTGTCCTATTATTTTAGGAACAAAGAACATGATAATGGCGCCATGATCCTGATAAGGCATTTGAATAGCCTGCGCTGCGAGTATCTTTCCCTCTATAGAAAGGGCATCCAGTAATCCTGTTGAGTAGCTATTGTTTAGCAAACGCGATAAAACTTCAGCTTTTAAATAATCCTTATCGGTAGATGATGGGGCACGGAAACCCAATAGCCCAAGCTTAATGGGTGTTAGCTTTGCCTGGTGAAACTCACGACCATTAAAAGGAGCCTCGTCCCATTTCTGGGTAGGAGGAACTTCGCCACGCTGCCAAGTACCAAACTTCTCCTCAATAACAGGAATAATGTCGTCGGCATTAAAATCGCCCGAAATAACAAGAGCCATGTTGTTAGGTACATAGTAGGTCTTAAAGAACTCGTACATTTTTGTTAGCGACGGATTCTTTAGGTCTTCTATAGTACCAATAATGGTTTGCTGTCCGTATGGGTGATTTTTGAAAAATTGCTTTTGGAACTCCTCAAGCAGGCGCGTCTGGAACTGATCGTTATACAGGTTCTTCTCCTCGTAAACAACCTCTAACTCTGCCTGAAAACTACGAAAAACGGGCTCGGAGAAGCGGTGAGCATACAAATCGAGCCAACGGTTAATTTGGTTCGAGGGGAACTTATTGTAGTAAACGGTATAATCGGGCCCTGTACCAGCATTAACCCTAGTGCCGCCCATTTCATTTATTAGGTTGCTGAGCTCATTGGGTATTGCGTACTCGGCAGCCTTTAGCGACTCCTCGTTAATCTGCTTCTGAATCTCGGTACGCTTAGCTTCATCGGTAGTTTTACCCAGCTCATCGTAAAGCTGGAAAATCTTGTCAACATGAGGTTTTTCCTTTTCCCAGCTAACTGTACCAAGGGTTGTTGTGCCCTTAAAGAGCATGTGCTCCTGGTAGTGAGCCATTCCAGTTGCATCGGCAGGATCGTTTTTTCCTCCAGCCTTAACTATAACTAAACCAAATACCTCTGGTTGCGAATGGTTCTCGTCAAGAATAACGGTAAGCCCATTGCTAAGAGTAAACTCTCTAATGCCTTTGGTGTTCTTTTCGTTCCCTACAGAAAATCCTGCTACGGGAATAAGAAGAGCCAAAGCAACAAGAAAACTAGTAATTCGTTTCATCACAAATTGCTTTTTTTAGGGTGATTATAAATGGAAAATTAGAGCTTTTTTGTGCTAATTGCTATGTTTGTCGCTCAGTAGGTGACAATACTTACAGTAATTAACCTTTTTTAAAGATTTTTTTCCAACGATTATACGCATACCCCATGGAGTACAACGGCGATTCTAAGGTTTACAGCACCCTAAACCAGCTTAACATTCCCTTTGAGTACCTAGCTCACCCTCCTGCCCCAACGGTTGAAATAGCAGCACAATACTGGAAGGATTTAGATGCAGCACACTGCAAGAACCTATTTTTTAGGAATCATAAGGGCAATAAGCACTACCTAGTGGTATTTGACTACCGCCAATCGCTTAACATTAGAGATCTTGAGCAAAGGCTAAAGCAGGGGAAGCTCTCCTTTGCCTCACCCGAGCGGATGATGCGCTACTTGGGGCTTACCCCTGGCTCGGTTTCTCCTTTTGGACTAGTGAACGATACTGACAATCACGTACACCTTTTTATTGACAAAACGCTTAAGGATGCTGAACGCATTAGCTTCCATCCCAACCTAAACACTGCCTCGCTGGTAATTAGCACTTCCGATTTTTTGCGTTACCTTGAGTGGACAGGGAATACGTTTGTTTTAACCCTAAATAACCAAGCATTTTTTTTACAATTTTAATATTTATTTT
>JABNAD010000325.1_pt1 | contig 33368 bp, 26 predicted proteins | sample 7240381 | NCBI WGS metagenome assembly JABNAD01 (sample SAMN11332834, study PRJNA596920) | anaerobic digester metagenome | biome: digested sludge; isolation source: digested sewage sludge-derived enrichment culture grown on H2/CO2 | place: Germany: Goettingen
GCTTTACTCCGTCCGGTAGTGGGTCATGATCGCCGGTTTCAAGATTCAGCCCAATCGTCTCCCGATACTTTTCCAGCCAGCGGGCCTGCGTAATGTGAAGTGTCAAAACTTTACTGTTACTAAAATAGGTGGTGTCCATCCAATAAGTTACCATGGACGGCGAGTTCTCCTCTCCTGAGGCGGAGATACCGTTGGTCACCGGGTCGAACCGCTCTCCTTTTTCGTTCTCCACATAGAACTCCAGCCCCGTCAGCCACGCGGTATTGGTGGGGGCGTAGCCAAAGTCCAACCTCAAATGGGTTGGATAAATTTCAGCCGCTTTCAGCGTCAAAGTCTGACCATCGATTTGAAAGATCTGATTCACTGCCACCATCTCGCCCTGTGCGGTGAACCACGAGTCAAAGCTTAGTTCAAAGGTAAATTCCGCCAGATAGTTCGGGTTGTGGGCGTGGGGGGCAAAATACGTATCCTCTCTTGTTTCCTCGGTAGGGGCTTCGATATTCAGACCGTCCGCATCCCAGTTACTTTCATAGACACGCAGTGTCAGCGTCAGCGCGTCGGGCACGTCCTGTTCGACAAAATTTACCTCTACCTGCCGCAGGTCCCCGTTAGGGGTTCCATAGCTAGCGGAAGAGGACGAGAAGCCCTCCAAATCGCGTCCATAAGCGCCGGAAATTTCGGCATCGGCTTCCAGAATGCGGGTTGTGTCGCCGGTGAGGGTGTAAAAAATATTGACCTGCTTTCGATCCACAATCAGGTATTCCACTCTCGCGGTGACGCCGTTTTTACTCTGCTCCTGTCCCACGGGCTGGACGAATTCGTCCTCCACGGCGGCAGACAGAGACGGCGACCACGCCACCGCCTTTGCCAGATCCCGCAGCACCGGCACGCCGCCGCAGGCCCGGGCAAAGGGCGGGAACAGGTTTACCAGCAGCATAAAGGCCAAAAAACAGGCCGCCAGACTCCCTGCCGGAACGCCGAAAATGCGGATGCGTCTTTGCGACGCAGTTTTCTTCTTTAACGCTCGATCCACCGTATCTATAAGCTGGGACGGCGTTTGCTCCAGTGATTCTCGCAGAGCCTTATACTCTTCGTTTCGATTCATGCGTCTCCCTCCTCAAGTGAAAGTCTCAGCAGTGTCAGTGCTCTGCGCTGGCGGGTGACCACGGTTCCTTGGGGGATATCCAGCGTCTGGGCAGTCTGAGCAAGCGTCAAATCTCCGAAATATCGCAGGACAATCACCTGCCGCAGCTCCCGGGGCAGTCGGGCCACCGCCTCTTGCAAGGGCAGCGTGTCGTAGTTGAAGTCCTCCCCCGCCTCCGGCAGATATTCTGCCGGGTGCAGACGCTTGAGCCGCAGCAACTCCCGATTACATGTGTTGATGAGGATACGGGTGAGCCACGTTTCAAAATACTCCGGCTGGCGAAGCTGATGCAGATGTCGCAGTGCCTGATATACCGCCTCGTCCACGGCCTCCATCGCCGCAGCTTCGCCGCCGAGATAAGCGTAAGCTGTGCGGTAAAGCCGGGCGCGCTGCGCCTCTGTCCGCCGGATAAATTCCTGTTGGTCCATGCCCTTCCCCCCTTTCTACTCATTTTATTAGAGCGCGCCAGCGGGCGTTTTGATTTCCCGTCCTTATAATTTTTATAAAAAGTAAGGAGCCGGCACGGGAAGTTTCCCGTGCCAGCCCCGGCTAGCTCTGATTTACGCTCTGGGATGGGCCTTGTTGTATACGTCCTTCAGCTGGTTCTTCACCACATGGGTGTAAATCTGGGTGGAGGAGATATCCGCGTGACCCAGCATTTCCTGAATGGAACGGAGGTCTGCGCCGTTTTCCAGCAGATGGACGGCAAAGGAGTGGCGCAAGGTGTGAGGCGTGATATCCTTTTGGATGCCCGCCTTCTCCTGATAGTATTTGATGATCTTCCAGAAACCTTGGCGACTCATGCGCTCGCCGTTCATGTTGACAAACAGCGCCCGCTCTTCCATGTCTGCAATGATCTCGGGCCGGATGCCGCTTTCATAGTCCCGCAGAGCCTTGACTGCCACAGGATACAGCGGAATGATGCGCTCCCTGCCCCGGCTGGAGCAGCGAAGGAAGCCCGCCGATAGATTCAGATCATCCACATCCAAGGCAATCAGCTCGCTGACGCGGATACCGGTGGCGTACAGCAGCTCCAGCATGGCGTGGTCCCGGAAGCCTTTGGCGTCCACGCACTGGGGCTGCTCCAAAAACAGTTCCACTTCCTTGTTGGTGAGAATTTCAGGGTATTTCCGCTCCGCCTTTGCCGCCGTCAGCCCCTTGGCAGGATTCGCGGACATGGCACCGGAAGACACCATAAAGCTGTAAAACGACTTTACAGAGGCCAAAAACCGCGTGACAGAAGCGGCTGATTTGCCTTTCCCATGCATCCAGTCCATATAGCGCTGGACCATCTCCGGCGCGGCATGACGCAGGTCGCTGTCCTCCTCTACATGGAGAAACTCCTGAAACTGCGTTACATCCCGCAGATAGGCGGACACCGTGTTAGCAGAGGAACCCTTTTCAGCAATCAGATATTTCTCGTAAAGTGCCAGATAATCCGAAGCCACGACATCCGCCTCCTTTCTCCTCGCCGGCACAGGCTGTCCCGCCCGACACTTTTTCAAAATACCGCACCGTTTGCGGCACAGGTCTAAACCTTGCTATGCTGCCTCAGAACTGTATTACTTACTGTATTACTTGAAGATCAACCGCAAAACCCAGTTCAGCAGTCCCGGAGATACCAGCAGTTCCGTCAGCACTCCAGCGATCAGCACACCGCATACCGCCCCAAAGCGCAGCCACCATGTCCGGCCATAGGTAGGCGGCACAGGCCGTCCGCTTTTTTCCAGAGACAGTGACGCCAGCCCCACAGACTTTTCCAGTGCCGGAACTGCCACGGCAAAATAACACGGCAGCGTCACAAGGCACCGGAGTCCGAACACGGCCAGCGCCAGAAGCACACCGTCGTGACCAAAGGCCGCTGTGAAGCAACACACGGAGAATGAAAGGAAAAACCCATACGCCACCGTGACCACTGGAAGCAGTGCCGCGCCCACAGAGGCAAAGCCCAGCAAAAACGCCAGCACCGGATAACGGAAATAGACCACAAGCGCAGAAGCCACCGTTTTGGCAGACGGCTCCGGCGGGGATTGCAGAGAAAAATAACCATTCAGGTACTCCGTCAGTTCTCTGGCAGTATCCGCGCTCACGCGCGCGGAGAGGACCTGTCCCAAAACCAGGCCCAACAAAAAACAAGCCGCCAACAGCAACAGGCGGAGCCACGGCCCACGACCACTCCGCATCAGGCGGCGTCCACCCACAGACCCCACAAACAAAGCACCTCACCTCACGGTACTCTATGCAAGGATCGGGGAGGTTAGAAGGAAGTTGACGTAAATATTGCTCTTATTAATATATTGCTTTTTTTCCCAGACTGCAAGGGTTTTTGGAGGAATGCGGAGTTTTTTGTAAACAATGACAAAATGTTATGTAAACAATGTTATGTTAACTTATAAAACCACCATTAAAATTGCGCCTGCACTTCCCCATGCAACGTCAAGATGTGGGGGCCGTCAAACGACGGCCCCCACTACATCTGTGCCATCAAGGCTCTCAACTCAACCCCTGTGCCAGCTGCGTTGATTTTAGAAAAAAATATGGACAAATTGAAAATTTGGTGAAAATCACAATAAACGTTGTTGGCCCGGTCAGCTATGGAGACGTAAGTTTCGGTTTTTTGTCAACCTATTAAAAAACAGTGGAGCATCGCATTTCACCGCTTCCAAGCTGTACGCAGATAAAATCAGCCGAGGCGGCATCAAGCCGCCTCGGTTTCTAGATGCGGATTGCACATTTAGATATTCTCCCTCACTTCCGAGCAGAAGCTGCGCAGTTCGTCATTCTCTCCCCCACTTCCGGGTGGAAACCGTGCAGTCAGGCCTTCTTCCCCGCTTTTGCCCGGCGAATAGGGGCAGCAGGTTGCTTGTGTTTCTTTTTGCCTCTGCCACCCAGCAGACTGGCCAGAAATCCCCCTGCCAATGCGCCCATCAGAAGAATAATGCTCTCCCGCGACCAGACTACGCCGTCGCAGACCAGCAGTCCACCCAGCACCAGCATAACCGCGAAGATTGCAGCAGAGCCCATTGCAGCCCATAGTGTTCCCACGCCGGTACGCCGTATTGCCAGCATCCCGCCGCAGCAGGCCGCAATGACCCCGCTCGCCACCTGAAATCGGAACGCTACCTCTTCCGGCAGTATGCCTTTGATGGTCAGCAGTGCCAGCAAGCATTGGAATACGATATACAGGGCCAGCGACAGCACCGCCCCCTCCGGGAATCCCGCCCAACCGGGCGCTTTGCGTTTGGCCATAAAAAAATCCTCCCCCGTCTCATGCTCTTTTCAAGCATATGACGGGGGAGGCTCGTTTATGAGAGGCAGTCCTAATTTATACCTCGGGGTCCCAAGGCTTCTTCTCGCCGCCGTCGGCAGGCTTCTCTTCCTCTGCGGACTTCTCCTCCACGGCGGGAGCGGCAGGCTCCTCAGGCACTTCATCAGAAGGCTTGCTCTCCTTCTTCTGAGCCTTGGGGTCGGTAGAGGTCTGCACACCCGTGGTGGACACAGCCCACTTGGTGATCTCCATGCGCACACGGTCGTCGCTGGTTTCAATGATAATAGTGTCGTCGTTCACCTGCACGATGTTACCCACGATTCCGCCGATGGTGGTGAGCTTGTCGCCCTTTTTCAGGCTGTTGCGCAGCTGCTCGGCAGCCTTTTTCCGCTTGTTTTCCGGACGGATAATCATGAAATAGAACACCGCGATCAGGACCACAAGCATCATAAGTGTCATAGCATCCATGGGACAAATACTCCTTTGCAAAATCAGAATATGACTATTATATCCAAAACAACCGGCATTTGCAAGTCCTTTTTCAGGCCTTACACCCGTTGCTCCAGTTTCCCACTATATTTTGCCCGAAACTCGTCAAAAGTCCCTTCATCCAGCGCATCCCGGATCTTTTGCATCAACTCGTTGTAGAACCAAAGGTTATGCAGTACGGAAAAGCGCAGAGCCAGAACCTCGTCTGCCTTGAAGAGATGGCGCAGATATGCCTTGGAAAAGCTCCGGCAGCAGGGACAGCCGCAGCTTTCGCTGACGGGAGACGGGTCCATTTCGTACTTCTGGTTCAGGATGTTCACCGTTCCCTCCCAAGTGAACAGCTTCCCGTGCCGTCCGTTGCGGGAGGGCATTACACAATCGAAAAAGTCCACGCCGCGGCTCACACCTTCAATAATGTTGCTGGGTGTGCCCACACCCATGAGATAGCGCGGCTTTTCCGCAGGCATATGAGGTTCTACCGCGTCAATGATATCATACATCACCTGCGCAGGTTCACCCACAGCGAGTCCGCCGATGGCATAGCCGTCGCAGTTCAGCTTTGCAATCTCGTCCATGTGCCATACACGCAAATCCGGGAACGTGGCACCCTGATTGATGCCGAAGAGCATTTGCTTCGGGTTCACGGTATCCGGCAAAGCGTTGAGACGCTCGTGTTCCGCAACACAGCGCTCCAGCCATCTGGCCGTCCGCTCGCAGCTGGCCTTGGCATATTCGTGGGTGGCGGGATTTTCCACGCACTCGTCAAAGGCCATTGCCACATCGCTGCCCAGATTCGATTGGATCTGCATGGATTCCTCCGGACCCATAAAAATGCGGTGTCCGTCGATGTGGGAGGCAAAGGTGACTCCCTCCTCCTTGATCTTCCGCAGAGACGCCAGAGAAAACACCTGAAATCCGCCCGAATCCGTCAGGATCGGGCCATCCCAGTCCATGAATTTGTGCAGTCCACCCATCTGGCGCACCACGTTGTCGCCGGGGCGCAGATGCAGATGATACGTGTTGGAAAGCTCGATCTGGCAGCCAATTTCCTTCAGGTCATGGGCGCTGACGCCGCCTTTGATGGCCCCCTGCGTCCCAACGTTCATGAATACCGGGGTCTGGACTGTGCCCCCGTGGGCGCAGGAGAACTGGCCCCGCCGTGCGCGGCCCTGATATTTGATGACTTTAAACATGAGTGGCTCCTATTTTAAATTTTGATAGAACGTCTTTAACTCGGCTTTTTTCTCTAGAGACAATGCAGACTTCCTCACACCCTCTACAGCTCCCTCAATGGCAGTCAGTTGGTGAAGGCATGCGCCGGAATCCACCTGCGCGCGGATGCGCATAAATGCGTCGTAGGTTCCTGCTTCTTGCAGTTCTTCCGGCGTTTCAATGCCGACTTTTTGCAGATTCCCGGCCAAAACCGGCCCAATATTGGGCAGCTCTGTCAACTCCACAGGGGTTCCTCCTTTTTACAAAGAGTTTCGTTACGTGTAGCCAAATGTGAATATTCATTGTATATCCTTGTATACTCACCGCATATGCATAACTCGACTATACAGATTATGCATCAATGGATAAACATGGCGTCGCCAAAACTAAAGAACCGATACCGTTCCTTTACCGCCTCGTTATACGCCGTGAGAATATGCTCCCTCCCCGCCAGCGCGGAAACCAGCATAATAAGCGTAGACTCCGGCAGGTGGAAGTTGGTAATCAGCGCATCCAGCACCTTGAACCGGTAACCGGGATAGATATAAATGTTGGTCCAACCGGACTTGGCCTCCATAGTTCCATCTTCGTTGGCCCAAGACTCTACCGTTCGGCAGGAGGTCGTGCCCACGCAGATCACTCGTCCTCCGCCGGCCTTTGTGCGGTTGATAAGATCCGCCACTTCCTGCGAAATAGTGCAGTATTCGCTGTGCATTTCGTGGTCGGTAATCTCGTCCTCCTTCACAGGACGAAAGGTCCCAAGGCCCACGTGCAGCGTTACGTACCCAATCCCCACGCCCTTGGCAGAGATTTTCTCCAGCAGTTCCTTTGTGAAATGAAGCCCCGCCGTGGGAGCGGCGGCACTGCCCAGTTCTTTGGAATAAACGGTCTGATACCGCTCTTTATCTTGCAGTTCCTCCTTGATATAGGGTGGCAGGGGCATTTTACCCAGACGCTCCAGAACCTCCAGAAAAATTCCCTCATAGCGGAACTGCACCAATCGGTTGCCGCCTTCCACCTCGCCGACGATCTCGCACGTCAGCTCTCCGTTGCCGAAGGAAACCTGTGCGCCGGGACGCAGCTTTTTTCCGGGACGAACCAGGCACTCCCAAACGCCCTCCCCTTTGTCCACCAGCAGCAGAATCTCACAAGCGCCGCCGCCGGGGACTCGGTGGCCTAAAAGCCGGGCAGGCAAAACCCGCGAGTCGTTTAAAATCAGGCAGTCTTTCTCCGTTAAAAAATCGGGCAGCTCATAAAAATGATGGTGTTCCCAAGCACCTGTCACCTTGTCCAGCGTTAAAAGTCTGGATTCGTCCCTTCTTTCGATGGGCGTCTGAGCAATCAGCTCCTTAGGCAAGTCATAGTTGAAATCGCTGGTTTTCATCAAATTCCTCCATGGGTCCGCGTGCTGACGATCTGGAAAAATCTCCGGGCATGAAGGTTTTTCGATGTGACGCGGCTCTGCCGCGCTTTTGGCGGGCGGCGTACCAACTTCAATCAATCACCCGATGGTGATATCCGTATAGTAAAAATTCAGAATGTCGCGGTAGGAATATCCCTGCTCCGCCATGGCCTTTGCACCGTATTGGCTGAGTCCCACGTTGTGTCCGTTTCCGGTTCCGGTGATGACAAAGCTCCCGGGGGCTGCGGATGGCGCAGAGGATGCGCCGGAAGTTGTGTCCAGAGCCGAGGTTCCGGAAGATGTGACGGCGTAAGGTGCGTTGCCGGAGTAAGCCGCCACTGTCCCAGTGCCGGAGATGGTATACGCTCCGCTCACGGAGGAAATAGAATTACCGGAGCCGTTGACATAGTATCCAGAGGCCGTGCCGCCGGTGTCCCCGTTGATGGAAAAGCGCATACTCTTGACGCTTTTGCCATAGGTCGTGCTGTAAAAGGCCAAACGGCAAGTCTCTCCCTTCACCGTCAAGCTCTTCCCTGTTGTGTCCACAAAGGTGACTTTGTAGACGTTGCCAGTGGCGGTACGCTCTGAGACATAGGCATTTTTTACCGTTCCGATGGAATACCCGCTGTTTTGCAAAACCCACGTCAGTTCTGAGGGTGAGTAGGTCACGGTGTAGCTGTAATTCGGAATGGTGATGCTTCCCTCATAGGGGTCCGTCTTTCCAATCAAATGCCCCACTGCACTGCCCCAAACGTTTTCGGCGCTCTCTGTTGCGCCTCCGTCAGAGGCATGATACACCGTCTCTGCCAGCGCGCCCCGATACCAAACGCACTGTCCCGCTGTGGCGTCCACAGCGGCGTCGGTGTCCGGGCCGGAGGCGTTGATGCCGTTGTAAACCTGACAGTCCGTGGTATTACACACGTCGAAGCCATAGGCACCCAGGTGTTTTTTTGTCACATTGGCATAGGTCCGGGCGCAGACCGCTTGCGCCTCCAAAGCGGCGGCGGGCCAGCCCACCCCCATCTCGTGGGGCAGCACACCTTTTACGTAATCCTCCATGCCCACCACGTTGAACACATATAGTCCTCCACCGGTGACCCTTGGATACACAAAGCCCCCGGCGTATTTGTAGCCCTTGAACCAAGTTGGTCCTCCTGCGGGCAGAACGCCCAGATCATACAGCCCCTGACAATCGAACTCGAAGAGCGCCGTCGAAGAACCGGTAAGCGTCACCGCCACAGAGGCGGCACCGTGACTGCTACCACCTCTCCACCGGGCATAAAACTGTCCGCCGACATAGGCAGGCCAGCCGCCGTTGACCACGGCGGCGGAAGCCGCTTCGTCAAAGGACCCGTAAGGCCCGGACTGGTCATAGGCACCCAAATCCCCGCCCGGAACCATGGTGATCGCAGTGGCCGAGATGGACCCCAACGAGATAAAATTACGGCTCTCATCGTAATAACCAACAGAATAGCCACCGCTCTGGGTGTTTTCCAGATTGGCGGAAGTGACCGCGCTACTGCCGTACCGCAGACCTACCTTGACCACGCCGTTGACTGCGGCGGAGGCAGACACGGTATTCAGCGCAAGAAATATGACGAGAATCGACAGGGTGCAGAGCAGTTTTTTCATACATCCTCCACAGGGTTCTAACCTTGACGGGACAAGGAAAGTGTGCTACCATAATACAAATGTCCGCGCCGGGTGAACACAGAGTTTTCAGTCAAATTGACACTTCTCTATTATAGTACACCAAAGCCTTACATTCAACAAAAATTCGACAATCTGCGTCAAATCACATCACACAGGAGGCAATTCTCATGAAACAGTACAAAGTCGGTATCATCGGCTGCACCGGCATGGTGGGCCAGCGGTTCGTCACTCTGCTTGCCAACCATCCTTGGTTCCAGCTCACCGCCGTGGCTGCCAGTGCCCGTAGCGCGGGCAAAACCTATGAAGAGGTTGTGTCTCCCCGCTGGGCGATGGACGCTCCCATTCCGGAGGAGGCAAAAAAGCTGGTGATTCTGGATGCGGAGACCGATGCGGAAAAGCTGGCCTCTCAGGTGGACTTCTCCTTCTGCGCCGTGGATATGAAAAAAGAGGAGATCCGGGCGCTGGAAGAAAAATACGCGAAGCTGGAATGCCCCATCGTGTCCAACAACTCCGCCAACCGCTGGACGGATGACGTACCTATGGTAGTACCGGAGCTGAACGCGGACCACATCAAGATTATCGAAGCCCAGCGCAAGCGCCTTGGCACTAAGCGGGGATTTATCGCCGTAAAGTCCAACTGCTCCATCCAGAGCTATGTTCCCGCCATCCATCCCCTGCTGAAATACGGCGTGGAGCGGGCGCTGGTATGCACCTATCAGGCTATTTCCGGCGCGGGCAAGACCTTTGAGCGCTGGCCCGAGATGGTGGACAATTGCATTCCTTACATCGGCGGCGAGGAAGAAAAGTCCGAGCAGGAGCCGATGAAGGTCTGGGGTCACATCGAAGGCGGAAAGATTATCAAGGCCGAGGCCCCCATCATCACGGCGCAGTGCTTCCGCGTGGCCTGTCAAGACGGGCACATGGCCGCTGTTTTCATGAAATTTAAAGACGGCTGCAAGCCCTCTATCGAGCAGATCAAGCAGGACTGGGCAGCGTTCCGCGGTCCCGCACAGGAATTGGACCTTCCCTCCGCACCCAAGCAGTTTCTGCACTATTTTGAAGAGTCCGACCGGCCTCAGACCAAGCTGGATCGGAACCTGGAGCATGGCATGGCCATCTCTCTGGGCCGCCTGCGGGAGGACCGCCAGTATGACTACAAATTTGTCGGCCTGAGCCACAACACCCTTCGGGGCGCCGCCGGCGGCGGCGTGCTGCTGGCGGAGCTGTTGTGCAAAGAGGGGTATATTACCGTGAAGTAAATAGACTTTACATTAGTTGTTATGAAAGACTTTTTTTGAAAATTATATTCAATTTTTAATAGGCCGAAAATAGACCGGACCTCGCCCCAAAAGGGGCGCGAGGTCCGGTCTTGTTTGTCTTTGAGAGAGCTTTTATGCTTTTTCAGCCTTTTGCAGTTCGATATAATCGTCGTAGGTACAGGCCTTGTCGATGATGGTGCCGTCAGGCTGGAAGTCGATGATTCGATTCGCCACGGTCTGGACAAATTCGTGGTCATGGCTGGCGAACAAAACCACGCCCTTGTATTCGATCAAGCCCTTGTTGACGGCGGTGATGGATTCCAGATCCAGATGGTTCGTCGGCTGATCCAGCACCAGCGCGTTGGAACCGAACAGCATCATCCGCGACAGCATACACCGCACCTTTTCGCCGCCGGAGAGAACCTTGACCGCCTTAAACACCTCGTCCCCAGAGAAGAGCATCCGCCCCAAGAAGGAGCGCTTGAAGGACTCCGTACCCTCCTCTGCATTGTCCGCCGTATACTGACCCAACCACTCCACCAGATTCAGATTGCAGTCGTTGAAGAAAGCGGAGTTGTCCAGAGGGAAGTAGCTGGTGGAGATGGTGGTGCCCCACTTAAAACTGCCTTCGTCCGCCTCCAGCTCCTCCATAATAATCTTGAACAGGGTGGTCTTGGCCAGCTCATTTTCACCAACGAAGGCAATTTTGTCCCCCTTGTTTACCCGGAAGGACACATTGTTCAGCAGTTTCCGTCCGTCGATGGTCTTGCTCAGACCCTCCACGGTCAAAATTTCCTTGCCCGGCTCCCGATCCATAGCAAAGCCCACGAAGGGATACCGCCGAGAGGACGCGGGCATCTCCTCCACCGTCAGCTTGTCCAAAAGCTTGCGGCGGGAGGTGGCCTGTTTGGACTTGGACTTGTTGGCGGAGAAGCGCTGAATGAACAGTTGCAGCTCCTTGATCTTGTCCTCGTTCTTCCGGTTTTGATCCTTCATCATCTTCTGGACCATCTGGCTGGACTCGTACCAGAACTCATAGTTACCGACATACATCTTGATTTTGCCATAATCCACGTCCACGATACTGGTACACACATTGTTCAGGAAGTACCGGTCATGGCTCACCACGATGATGAGTCCTTCGTACTCCATCAGGAAGTTCTCCAGCCATTCAATGGCCTGCAGATCCAGATGGTTCGTAGGTTCGTCCAGCAGAATGATGTCCGGCTTTCCAAACAGCGCCTGTGCCAGCAGTACCTTTACCTTTTCCTTGGCGGTGAGGGAGGACATCTGGCTGTACAAAATGTCGTTGGACAGGCCCAGTCCCTGAATCAAACGGCTGGCGCCGGATTCCGCTTCCCAGCCGTCCATGTCGGCAAACTCCGCCTCCAACTCGCTGGCTCTCACGCCGTCCGCATCAGAGAAATCCTCCTTCTCGTACAGGGCGTCCTTCTCCTTCATGATGTCGTACAGCCGCTGGTTACCCATGATGACCGTGTCCAGCACGGTGTACTCGTCATACTGGAAGTGGTCCTGCTTCAAAACCGACATCCGCTGGTTGTCGGAGATGACCACCTCGCCGGTGGAGGGTTCCAGATCGCCGGAGAGAATGCGCAGGAAGGTGGTCTTCCCTGCGCCGTTGGCGCCGATGATGCCATAGCAGTTGCCGGGCGTGAATTTCAGATTCACGTCCTTGAATAACGGTTGACCGCTGAAATTCAAACTGAGCTCGCTGACTGTAATCATGTTCGTTTTCCTTTTTGTCGTTTTCGTATTTCAGCGCAACAGCAGGCGCGCAAAAGCACGTCTGCTGTCCGCATGATTGCACACTATAATAGTATAACTCAAATCTGCGCCCGATGGAAGATCTTTTTGCCCTTTTTAATAACAATTCCATCGCCGGAGAAATCGTCCTTCTCAAAAAGGTCGGAAACCTCCGCCTTTTTCTCGCCCACAGTGACGCCGCCCTGCTGCACCAGACGCCGTGCCTCGCCGTTAGAAGCGCAGAGGCCGCAAGCCGTCAGCAGATTCAAAACGCCGATTTTTCCGTCCTCGAACTGCGCATCCGTCAAAACGGTGGTGGGCATGTGCTCCGCGTCGCCGCTGCCGCCGAAAAGCCGCTGGGCAGTCTCCTGCGCCTTCTCCGCCTCGGCCTCGCTGTGAACCAGCTTCGTCAGCTCATAGGCCAGAATCTCCTTGGCACGGTTGAGCTGGCTGCCCTCCCAATGATCCATGGCGTCAATTTCCTCCAGCGGGAGGAAGGTCAGCATCCGGATACACTTCAAAACGTCCGCGTCGCCCACATTGCGCCAGTACTGATAAAAATCGAAGGGACTGGTCTTGGCCGGGTCCAGCCACACCGCGCCGTTGGCGGTCTTTCCCATCTTCTTTCCCTCGGAATTCATCAAGAGGGTGATGGTCATGGCATAGGCATCCTTACCCAGCTTTCGGCGAATCAGCTCCGTGCCTCCCAGCATATTGCTCCACTGGTCGTCGCCGCCGAACTGCATGTTGCAGCCCACGCTCTGGAACATATGATAGAAGTCATAGGACTGCATAATCATATAGTTGAATTCCAGAAAGCTGAGGCCCTTCTCCATGCGCTGCTTATAGCACTCTGCCCGCAGCATATTGTTCACGGAGAAGCATGCGCCCACTTCCCGCAGCAAATCCACATAGTTGAGTTTTAACAGCCAGTCGGCGTTGTTCAGCATCATCGCCTTGCCTTCGCCAAACTCGATGAACTTCTCCATCTGCTTTTTAAAGCAGTCACAGTTGTGCTGAATGATTTCCGGGGTCATCATAGAGCGCATATCCGTCCGTCCGGAGGGATCGCCGATATAACCGGTGCCGCCGCCGATCAGGGCAATAGGCCGGTTGCCCGCCATTTGCAGCCGCTTCATCAGGCAAAGGGCCATGAAGTGCCCCACATGCAGGCTGTCCGCCGTGGGATCAAAGCCGATATAAAACACGGCCTTGCCGGCGTTCACCAGCTCTCGAATTTCCTCCTCGTCGGTCACCTGTGCAATCAGGCCGCGGGCCTTCAACTCTTCATAAATTTCCATCGTCTCATTTCTCCTGTCTTGTGGTTTTTAAATTTGGGAGAGGACGCAGAAAAAACGCCCTCCGTCCCATGGGGACAGAGGGCGAATCGCTTCGCGGTACCACCTCTGTTCGCGCCACCCTCACGGGCGGCGCCTCCGGCCGTGCCATCACACGGCAGCGCTGTAACGGGCGCGCCCGGAGCACGCCTACTGGGCTAAAAGCCGTTGGGGTGCCGGTTCAAAGGTGTATTCCCCCGCTCACACTCTCCCCTTTTCACCGTTCAGGGGCTCTCTTTGCAGCGCCGCGCGAGGTACTCTTCCTCATCATCACTGTATACATTAGTTACTATATCTGATTTTTTTCCGATTGTCAAGATGAGAATTCGCCGTCCCGCCGCAGAAAAAAGCGGCGGGACGGCAAAGAGTATCTCAATATTTGCCCAAACTCGCAGAGGAATCCGAGTTGGCAGACTTGCCGAACTGGAAATCGTTGCCCGGCAGAATGGCATTCAGTGCCACGCCCGCAATAGCGGCGATGGCAAGGCCCGTCAGCGTCACATTAGCGCCCGCCACGGTGAAAGTAAGTCCGCCGTAGCTGTTGAAGCCAAGACCGGAGACTAAGATCACCGCCGCGATCAGGAGGTTGCGGCTGCGGGTGAAGTCCACCTGATTCTCTACCACGTTTCGCACGCCTACGGCGGAAATCATTCCATAGAGCACAAAGCTGACTCCGCCGATGATTGCCGTGGGAATGGAGTTGATGACGGCGGCAAATTTGGGACTGAAGGACAAAATCACTGCGTACAGCGCGGCCAGCCGGACCACCTTCGGGTCGTATACCCGGCTGAGAACCAGCACGCCGGTGTTCTCGCCATAGGTTGTGTTGGCAGGGCCGCCGAACAGGCCCGCCAAGGCTGTTGCAAGGCCGTCGCCCACCAGTGTGCGGTGCAGGCCCGGGTCCTCAAGGAAGTTCTCGCCAACAGTGGCGGAGATAGCGGAAATGTCACCCACATGCTCCATCATGGCAGCGATGGCGATGGGGGCCATGACCAAAATAGCGGAAAGATCGAACTTCGCCAGCACGAAGGGCTGAAGGCCAAGTGTGGCGGCCTCGCCCACGGCAGTAAAGTCCACCTGTCTGGTCACCAGCGCCACCACATAGGGGATGACCACGCCCAGCAGAATGGGGATAATCTTCAGCATCCCCTTGCCCCAGATATTGAACACGATGATGACCGCGATGGCCAGCAGCGCCAGCGGCCAGCAGACCGCGGAGTTGGTCACGGCGGTGGGGGCCAGAATCAGGCCGATCAGGATGATGATCGGTCCGGTAACCACCGGCGGGAAGTAGCGCATGACCTTATACGGCCCGACCACTTTAAAAAGGAGCGCCAGCACCAGATACAAAAGACCCGCAATCACCACGCCGCCCAGCGCATAGGGCAGTTTTTCCGCACCGGTCATATCGGCGTATTTTCCGCTGTTTAGCTCCGCCACCGCGGCAAAGCCGCCCAGATACGCGAAGGAGGACCCCAGAAAAGCCGGAACCTTGCACTTTGTGCAGGCATGGAACAGCAGCGTACCGATTCCTGCGAACAGCAGCGTCGTCTGGATGGACAGGGGCAGTCCGTATCCGCTGACGATGATGGGAACCAGCACCGTCGCGCCAAACATGGCGAACATATGCTGCAAACCCAGCAGCAGCATTTTGGGAACCCCAAGTGTTCGGGCGTCCCGAATCGGTCCGGAAATCTTCTCGTTCATAGTAAGTTCTCTCCCTTTCTGCGCAAAAAAATACCGGCACAACGGCCGGTCAAACAGGAAAAGCAAAAAAGAAAGCAGCGCCAAAATTCTTTCGCATCATCATGGTACTACCTCCCCTCGCTCTTTTCCGTATGATTATACAGAAACGTCGAATGAATTGCAATGGTGAATCCCCCGGCCTTCGCAGAAAATATCCTGTCGAATTTAGTGATTATGACGACAGAGGTACGACCGGGTTCAAGATTCTTGAGAATCGGGTTTACTCGTCGAAAAGATTTTGAGTGACAGTTCTGTTGAGCTGTGTTAAATTGATGGCAGGCCATGAAATGATCATAAAACGACTGTGAGGACAATCGCTATGGAACGAACGAAAATCTTGAACTTCGGCAGTGTCGGGACCAGCTCTATTATGCGCGTCATGCAGGAGGCTATCCGCCTTACCGACGGGACTGCGTCCAAACTCCTCTACTCCCGCAGTGCCGAGCGGGGCCGGGACTTCGCCCAGTCCGAGGGCATTCCCGAAAGCTGCGACAGCTATGACGCCATGTTCGCCCGGAACGATCTTGACGTGATCTATATAGCCTCCCCTAACCGCTTCCACACCGATCAGGCTCTAAAAGCGCTGAACGCGGGAAAGCATGTGATCGTGGAGAAGCCCACGGCAGTCACAGCAGAAGAGGTTCGTGCACTCTACGAGGCAGCGAATGCAAACCACGTCTTTTTCTTTGAGGCCATCACCACTCTGTTTATGCCCAATTTTCTTGCCTGCAAGCAGCTGCTCTCCCAGCTTGGGCCGCTGCACTCCGCCCGATTGGCTTACGGGCAGTATTCCTCTAAGTACGATGCCTATCTCCGAGGAGAAAATCCCAACGTCTTCAATCCGGATATGCAGGGCGGCGTGCTGAACGACATGGGAATCTACTGTGTTCACGCCGCAGTCAATCTACTGGGTGAGCCTGAAAGCGTCCGCTATGAGGCGGAGCGCGGGCCAAACGGTGTAGATCTCTCCGGAACACTGACGCTAAAATACCCGGCACTCACCTGCGAGATTACGATGGCGAAGGACCGCAGCCTTGAAAGCGGCTGCCGATTTGAGGGCGAGCACGGTTATTTCGAGGAACGGGGACCGCTCAACGATTTTGTCCGGTGCTCCGCCGCGCTGAACGGCATGGTTCAAGAGATCAATGTGCAGTCTGACGGAAACCGCATGCTGTACGAGTTGGCGCGGTTCCGGGACGCGATTTTGGAGGGCGACGCGGATTTCTTTGCCGCCATGGCAAAGCAGAGTATTCTGGCCGCCTCCGTTTTGGAGCAGGCTCACCGCTGTATCTAATTTTTCCGGTTTTCTTCCTTTTTCCTAATTTATCCCTTGTATGTGTCCCCTTTTCAAATATTTGAGGATGTCAAAGGCCGATTGAGGGAAGGGCCAGACGCAGATGAACCTCTTTTAAGCAGGCAAGGCCCGGATGCAATCGCATCCGGGCCTTACTATTTTCCATTCAACGCGGTTTTTATGCCGTATAGGACCGTTCAACGTTCACTACCGCGAAATAATTGCCGTCCAGCGCCTTCACCGCCGCGCAGATCTTAGCGCGTACCTGCTCATCGGCAAGGCGGAACTTGAACGGCACCACCGCGTCAAAGATCAGATTGGTGTGGGTCGCACCCACCACCATTCGGAAATCGTGGATGGAGATCTGATCGTCGATACAGTTTACCAGCGCCGCCACCTTTTCGCGGGTTTCTTTCGTGACTCCGTCGTCCACCACAATGGGGTCCATGTGGATCACCGTCTCACAGCCCAGCTTCTGTTTCAGCTCCGATTCGATATTGTCGATCTCATCATGGATGTCCAGCACATTTTCGTTGGCGGGTACCTCCGCGTGGAGCGAGATCATCCGGCGGCCGGGGCCATAGTCGTGGACAATCAGATCGTGAATTCCCAAAATACCCGGATGTCCCATTACAACATTCCGAATGCTGGCGACAAACTCCGCAGAAGGCGGCTGCCCCAGTAAAGGGTTCAGTGTGTCCCTGCCGGAGTTGAAGCCAGACCAGAGGATAAACAGTGCCACCAGAATACCACACCAGCCGTCGATCTGTATTCCAGCGAAATGGCCTGCCAAAGTGGCGATCAGAACCGCCGTAGTCGCCACGCTGTCACTGAGGCTATCCATAGCGGTGGCGTGCATAGCGGTGGAGTTGATGCGCCGGCCCACAGAGCGATTATAAAAGCACATATACAGCTTCACGCAGATGGACGTGCCCAGTATTCCGATGCTCAACCACGAAAATTCCACCGGCACGGGATGCAGAATCTTCTCCACAGAGGTCCGGGCCAGTTCAAAACCCATCAGGATAATCAGCATGGACACCAGTAGCCCGGAAAGATATTCGATCCGCCCGTGACCAAAGGGATGTTCAGAATCCGGTTTCTGCTCTCCCAGCCGAAACCCCATCAGGGTGATGGCCGAGGAGCCTGCGTCGGACAGGTTGTTGAATGCGTCGGCGGTGATGGCAATGGAGCCAGAGATGGTTCCGGCGAAAAACTTGCCTGCAAACAGCAAAATGTTCAGTGCAATTCCAACCGCGCCGCACAAAATTCCGTAAGCCGCGCGCACTGCGGAATTTTCAATATCGTCTCGGTTTTTAATAAAGATTTTTGCGAGAAGCCGGATCATCCCGTCAATCCCCTTTTCCCGGCGGCACAGGCCGCCGACATTTTTGTACGTTGCACCCATCCCGGTGAAAAAGTCCGCTGGCTGAGATTGTGTGAAAGATCACACCTCGCCGGGGATCGTCAGGCGCAAATGGCAGCAAAGATCGTCCAGATCGTCCTCCGTGGCGGCGGGAATCCGCAGCTTTGCGCCGCAGGACTTGCAGATCAAATCCACAGCGGAGCGCCGAATCTCCATGGCGTAATCATGACCACCACAGGCGCAGACAATGCCGTTTTCCCGGGCGGCGATCTCCTTTAGCTCGGAGAGGATTTCGTACATAATGACGCTGTCCAAAAACTGCTCGCCGCCGTTTTCCCGGTTCTGCTTCTCCTTCTGCGCCAAAATCTCCAGTTCCCGCAGGTGCTTTTCAACGTTTCCCTCGTCTCCCACGAAGCAGCAGAATTCCTGTGTCTTCGCGCAGCCGAAAGCCACGCCGCCCTCCCGCGTAAGATTCTCTATGCCGCACTGGGCTGTGTGAGTCTCGCCGCACAGTCCGCACGGGACAAAAATCTTGCATCGCTGGCCGTCAAACTCCGTCCGCAGAACGGACCCACCGCACTCGCACTCCACCTCCACGCCGGAGGCCTCCAGCGCAAACAGGGATCGTGCTGCCATCACGGGCTTGCCGCAGATGGGGCAGAGATAGCCAAACGTCCTCATCTCATTTTGCATTGCGCACACCTCAAATCCTTGATTCCGGCAAATGCCATGTAATTTTCAGGAGCGTGTCGTGCAGGCTGTATGTCCGTCTGTGCGGCATCAATCCAGCGGAGCTGGTTTGACGCTATCCTGAAAGATCGGCGATTTGCATGAAAGAACAATTGATAACCGCGCCGCATATGCCCCTGTGGGCAGCACGGCGATAGGTGACATTATAGCATAACACGACAAGGTTTTCCAGCCCTTTTTACGGCTTTTTCTTACAGATTCACCGTTTCACCGGAAGTCAGAAAATATAGCACCCTGCGCGTCACTTTTTTCTCCAGCACTCGCTCCAACGCAGAGCTGTAAGCCTCCAGCTGAGGCCGGTAGTGCTCTGCCCTGCGCCGAACATCTTCACCGAAAACGCGGTCGGTTTTGAAATCAACCACAGTGAGGCCTGTCTCTGTCTCAAAGCAGCAGTCCACCACGCCCTGCAACAGAACCTCGTCGTCTCCCGCCCTCTCGTCCAGTTCCGACGCGTGGATCAGAACGGTGAATGGATACTCCCGCAGGACGTTTTTTCCGTTTCGGATGTCCTCCGCCAACGGAGAGGAAAGCAGCACTTCCAGCTGCTCAAGGTCTATACTTGCCGCCTGCTCCGGCGTCAAAAGCCGTTTTTCCCGCAGCGCCGCCACCTGACCGGTTGCGTCCGGGTCGGAAAAGTTCAGATATTGCAAAGCCAGATGGGCTGCTGTTCCCCGCTCTGTGGGAGTGAGGCCGTGGCGCTCCTGCCGGAAGCGGGGCTGATCCAACGGCCGCAGCGCGGGTGGACGGGGCGCGTTTTCTGCCGCCTCCTCATCCTTCTCCCGGCCCTTGAGCTGGGTCGCCGTCCGTTTGGCCGGCAGACGGGTCGCCGCTTCATAGGGGTAGTCTATTTCCAGCAGACTCAAATCCGGGATTTTTGCGTACGCAGTCTCACCGTCCGCTGATTGAACGGGCAGAATCTCTCGAAAATCCTCACTATCATGTAAAAACACTTGCCACGGGCTTTCGTCCCCGCCGCAGAGATTTTCGGGCTCCACACCTGCCATTTCCCGCAGCGCTCCCGCCTCCGGGCGGCACAGCAGCGGCAGCAAAAGCCATTCGCCATAGCTTCGGCAGCCCGCCGCCGTCTCCGGCGGAATCGGGCAGGCCGCAAGACTGGCCAGCTTTTTCAGGGTGCTTTCCGCGTGGTAAAGGCTGTGGATCAAAATCAGCTTTTCCTTGGGGCGGGTCATGGCTACGTATAAAATCCGCTGCTCCTCTGACTGATTCTCCCGGCGGAGCTTGTCCTCAATAGCTCGCCGGGCCATGGTGGGATAATGGATGCGGCGGGCGAGATCCACCCGCCGAGGCCCCAGACCCAGCTCCGGGTGGACCAGCACCGGAGTGTCAAAATCCATACGGGAGAATGCACGGTCCAGATCGCACAACAGCACAATGGGAAATTCCAGCCCCTTGGACTTGTGGACGCTCATGAGCCGCACGCCGCCCAATTCCGTCTTTCCGCGGGTGGCGGGTGCTCGGTCGCTGTCAATCAGCTTTTGAAGCTGCTCTAAAAAAAGGAACAGACCACGGCAGCCGCCCCGCTCAAAATTTTCCGCGTGCTCTGTCAGGGCAATCAGATTTTCCTTCCGTTCCTCGCCCCGATCCATGGCCCCGAATACGCCCAACACGTTCAGCTCGTTGTAAATATGCCACAAAAGGCGCTCCACATTCATGTCCCGCGACAGAATCCGCAGGCGATCCAATGTCTCTAAAAAGGTACGGCAGTCCTCTCCGCCGTCAGCGGAAACAGCATCAAAAAAGTCCCCCTCGACGCAGGAGGCCCGCACCCGGGCCAGCCGGTCCGGCGTGAATCCAAACAGCGGCGAACGGAGCGCGGCGATCAGCGGCACATCCTGTCGGGGATTGTCGATCACATGGAGCAGGCTCAGTGTGGTGGACACCTCCATGGAGGTAAAGTAATCCCCCTGCTCTTGAAAGGAACAGGGTACGCCTCGCTCCGCCAGCGCCGCAGAAAAAGTGGCCGCGCGGCTTCCCGGTGAGCGCATCAGAATTACAATGTCTTCCGGACGGCAGGGCCGCAGCGCGCCGTCCTCCCCCGTGACGGGGTATTTTTCGTCCAGCAGCCGACGAATCCGCTCCGCTGCCAGTCGGGCCTCCGCCACAGCCTTTTTTACCGGGCGCTCCAGTTCTGCCGACCGCTGGCGGGCGGAGATCAGATGATATTCTGTGGCGCAGTCGTCCCGTTCCGGATAGTAGGAAGCACCGAAATACAGCTTTTCGTCCTCACCGTACTCCATCTCTCCCAACTCCGGGGACATAATATTCTCAAAGACAAAGTTGGCGGCATTTAAGATCTCCTTTCGGGACCGGAAATTCTGAGACAAAAGAATTTTTCTCTCCTCCCCCTCCGCCGCGTCGGTGTGGGACTTGAAGGAGGCGTATTTCCGCAGAAAAATGGTGGGATCCGCCAACCGGAAGCGGTAGATGGACTGCTTCACGTCTCCCACGGTGAACAGGTTCTGCCCCTCGCGGGAAACCGCCTGAAAAATGTGGTTTTGCACCTCGTTGGTATCCTGATATTCGTCCACCAAAATCTCCCGGTAGCGGGCGGCGACCTGTCCGCCCAGCTCCGTGGGCTGGCCGTCCTCCTTGGTCAGCAGCGCGAGAGCCAAATGCTCCTGATCCGAAAAATCCGCCCCGTTCAGTCGCAACTTTTCCGTACGGTAGCGCCGGGAAAACTCCGCCGTCAGCGCCAACAGAGCCGCCATGGCGGGGGCCACGGCCTGTAAATCCTCCATGGCTTCCGCTCCTGTGACGTTCAGCCCCGTCCGCAGCTTTTTCACATCCGCCTTGCACCCGTCCCACAGGGTCTTCAGCCGCAGAACCTCTGGGTCGTCCTTGCGGCCCTTGGGTGTAGACAAACGGGGAAAGTCCACCGCTTCCGCCATTTTTCCCGCATCGTCCCAGCCTCGCGCAGCTGCTTCACAGAGCGCTTCCAGCGAATCCGCCGCAACCAGAAACTTCTCACCATATCCGGCATGTAAAGCTAAGTCACTTTCCACACTTTTAGCAGCGGAGCGAACTATTTTGCTCCAAGAGGCCGCCTTGCGGTTCACTCCCGCTAAAAGCTCCTCGGCGTAGGCTGTCTCGTCAAACGCGCCGGAAAGGCACTCCCACTTTTTCTGATTTTCCGTCAGCCAACGCTCCGGGTAAGCATGGCTCTGGAGTTTTCCATGGACTTCCAGCACCAGCTCTGCCAGCGCACCGTCGTCCCGTCCCGCGCCCAGCGTGTCTGCCAACAATGCCCCGCCGGGGTTTTCGCCCAGCTTGCCATAAAAATCCTCCAGCGTCCGCTCCAACACCCGGCGGCGCAGAAGTCCCGCTTCCCCCTCATCCAGAACCCGGAAATCTGGGGTTAGGCAGTATTTTTCGCCGTCCCGCGCCAAAAGGTGGACGTTTTCCCGCAGCAACACCGTGCAAAATGAATCCACAGTCTTGATGTCTGCCTGATAGACCCGCAGCAGCTGGCGGCACAGGTGCTGATCGCCGGGATGCTCTCCCAGCAGCTTGCCAAGCTCCGAGGCAATCTTGCTCCGCAGTTCCGCCGCAGCGGCCTTTGTATAGGTGATAATGAGAAAGTCGTCGATGTTGCAGCGATCCTCTAAAATATAGAGAAACAGCCGCTCCACCAGCACCTTCGTCTTGCCGGACCCTGCCGCCGCCGACACCAACAGGCTTCCGCCCCGGTTCTCCACCGCCGATTGCTGTGCGGCGGTCAATTGTATGTTAGCCACGTCCGTCGTCCTCCTCGTCCATCTGTTGCCAGAATTCCGCCGCCGTCGTCTTTTGAATGTAGCGCAGGCGGTCGCCACCCCGGCCGTCCTCAAAGTGGCAGGCAGGCGCCCAGTCACAATACTGGCACACACTGTCGTTCTCGTCGTGGCAGCAGGGGTCTGCGTCGATCACGCCGTCCCGCACCTCCGCTGTGATGGTGTGGAGCAGACGCTCCACATGGTTTCCCAGCTTTCCCAGCTGGGCGGCGGAGGCAATGCTGCCGGAGAGGTTCCCCTCCCGATCCACCCGCAAAGGCAGATATTTCGGCTCCGTCAGCGCGTCGTGCTCCATCGCTTGCAGCACCTCCGGCTCATTTAAAAGCAAGCCGCTGCGACGCAGAGTCTTGGCCCGCTCTTGTGCTAATTTTTCCGGTGTGACATTTCGCTCCTGCGCCAAAATCTCGTCCCGCGCCGGGAGATATAAAACCCCGGCGGGAACGATTTCCTTTTGAAAGTAGCCCTGTCCTTCCTTTTGCAGGGTAAACAGGTACAAAAGCATCTGGATATCCAGCCCCATGCGGACTTCGGCCAGATCAAAGCTCTTCTTCCCCGTTTTGTAATCCACCACCCGGAGATACAGCCTGCCGTTTCTCACCCAGCCGTCCACCCGGTCCACCTTACCGTTTACCCGCAGTTCCCCGTCGGGTTCGGACACAGTGACGGCGGGCAGCGTCCCCTTGTCCCCGAAGGACAGCTCAAATTCCACCGGCACAAAGTCCGACTCCGCCAGCTCCCGCGCCGTCTCTTCCACCACGGCATAGGCCGTGGTACGCAGACGGGAGAAGAGATAACGGAACCGAGCTGTGCGGTCCTGAAAATTGGGAAGCTCGCTCTGGACGTATTCGTCCATAAAACGGTCTGTCAGCTGATTGAGCATTTCCCGGGAAACATTCCTAAATCCGCCTTGTTTCGCCACTTCCGCCGTAACATTTTCCAGAATAAAGTGCAAAAATGTGCCGATTTGCGGCGCATCAAAGGCGGCGGTTTCCCTCTGGCGGGCTTTCAGTCCGTACTGCATGAAATAGGCAAAATGGCACTGACGCAGCTTTTCCAGCCGGGATGCGGACATATTGAATCGCTCTCCGTACAATGCCCGCACGGCGGGCAGCGTCAGCCGCCCTCTTCCAAGGGCTGCCGCCCGTTTCATGGCGGAAAGACGGTCCATCCATTCTGCCCGCTCCGCGAACCACTGCCAGACTGGGCCACCCGGATCTTGACCGGCAGTTTCCAACGCTGGCACAACAGCTGACAAGCGATATTCCTTTTCATCCTTTTCCCGCTCCAGCCGGTTTCTCGGGAACAGTTTCAGCAGCCGTTCCACCACAAAGGCAGGGCGTAGCTGTGACCCATTCACGTCGGAGACGGGATAGCTGACAGTCAGTCCTTTGACCGGCTGCGCCAGCGCGGCGTAAAGATTTTGCAGTTCCACGTTGAACTGCTCCATTCCCGTAGGGGCCAGCTGGATACCCCGCTGGGCCAGCTCCTCCCGGTCATCGTCGTTCAAAACGCCGCCGCTCTGGGCCACGGCGGGAAGCACATGGTCGTTAACCCCCAGCAAAAAGAGGTACTTGGTCGTGTGGCGGTCGTTTCGAGTGATCTCACTGGCGGAAACCTGATCCAGCGCCGGGGGAATGGTTCCCACGCTATACTGTGTCAGCAGCAGCCGCAGCAGCCGGGTGAATGTCTCGGGGTCCATGGCCTCGTCCCCCAGAATCTCCACGAACTGGTCCAGCACACCGCACAGGATACCCCACAGCTGACCCGTCTCCTCTGCTGTCTGCAATTCGCCCTGCTCTCCCAGAGCTTTCATCTGCTTTTCCAGCATGGATTGAAGCCCCAGCGTCTCCATAAAACTGTAAAGAGCATTCACTTGCTCCATTGCTGTATTTGCGGCTTTCATGTTGTCGGACAGTAATTTCAGAGGTACTCGAACTCTGCGGCGGAGCTGGTTCAGTTCCGCCAACTCTGCTTTCCGCGCGTCTGTCCAGATTGCGCCATAACCGCCGGGGTTGGCTACCCAATCCTCTTCCCGAAGCCAGAGAGAACCGTGAATCTCCCATGTAAGGACGTAATTTTCCAGCGCGTCGCACTCTGCCGGAGTAAGCCCTGCAAGGCCGGTTTTCAGATAGTGAAACATATCCTCGTATTCGCACCCGCCGGTAACGGCGTCCAGCGCCCCCGAGAGAAGCGACAGCACCGGCTTTTCCAGAATGTCGCTGCGGCGGCTGAGAAACACCGGCACACCGTACCGTTCAAATACATTTTCAATGGCAGATTCATAGTCCTGCATGTTCCGTGCCGCCACGGTGATGTCCCGGAAGCGGCACTTCCCCGTTTTTACCAGCCGGAGAATGTCGGCGGCAGTCTGCTCCACCTCCGAGAATACGGAGTCCGCCTCCCGGACGCGAACGGCGTCCGTCGGCTCCTCCCAAATCTCATCTCCGCCGAAAAACGCCCGTTCCACAAGACCCAGTGGTGAGTCATCCTGCGACGTAACGTACTTGATCTCACAGGGACATCCTGCCCCCGCCGCCAGACGGCACAGCCGATCACGCGTGCGGACAGACACCTCAAAAATTTCGCTGGCGTTGTTTTCCTCTCCCAGGAGCGTCACCGTCACGGATGCGGCCCTCCGCAGAAAAGCCGACAGCACACCCTGCTCCAGCCCGTTGAAGTAGGAGAAGCCATCCAGATACACGTCTTTTCCGTCAGCATATCCGGATTCCTCCAGATGATCCCGCAGCTTGCTCATCCGGTCCCGTCCATCAAAGTCCGGGCGGCAGAGACGAGCCTCGTAATCCGCATAGATCAACGCCAGATCCCGCAGCTTGTCCCCCATTGCACCGGGAATATCCTCCGCCCGGGCAGCAAAAGTCTCCGGCGAGACGGCATAGCTGGTCAGCTCGTCCAAAAGACCCAAGAGCTGTTCCAAAAACGCGGCACGCTGGCTGGGACGGCGATAGACCTTCAGCACCGGGGCCAGCTCTGTCAGGGATTTTTGCAGGTTCAGCAGCTTGCCCCCGGCGTCCAAGGTCACATCCGCCGCGCCGCCGGTGATGGCCAGCACACGGGTAGCAAGACGGCGGAAGCTCAATACCTCCGCGTGGCGGCTGGCGGCGTCTCCGCAGGCCCGGCACAAATCCACTTCTGCCTGATGGGAGGCGTGCTCCGGTACCAGCAGAATCTGCCGGGAACTGTCTCCCTTTTGGGCGATCTCCCGCAGGATTCGCTCCGATTTTCCGCTTCTTGCCCGCCCCATCAGAATCGTCAGCATGGTTTCCGCTCCCTTTCTCCGTCTCCGGCAGAGCCGGTCTTCCTTCTTACAGTAATCGCTGTACCGGGAAATAATGCAAATGCAAAAAATAGCTGCTCTGCGGCTTTTGCCGCAAGTGCGAAGCACCGTTGTGAAAAATGATATAAAACTGATAAAATAGCCGTTCCACAGCTTTTGCCGCAGGTGCGAAGCACCGTTGTGGCAAATAACATAATACCGATAAAATAGCTGCTCCGCAGCTATTTTATCACAGCCTGCCCCGAAAGAACAGAGGGTTTGCATTTTTGCCCCCGGCCTGTTACACTGAAGAAAACCACCGAAAAGGAGCCAAGCCAATGCACATTCCAAGTTCCACCACTGGTCAGATCGAGGTTCTGTCCTTTGACGAATCGCTGTCCGCCGCGCTACGGCCCTCTCCGGATTACGATGCGGACAAATGGCTGTATGTCCCCAACGCCTATTCCGAATACCGTTACATACTGGGCACCCGCGGCAAAAAGCCCCTGATCTGTATTGGGATCAACCCATCCACCGCCGCGCCGGACGCACTGGACCCAACCCTTCAATCCGCCCAACGCATCGCTCTTTCCAACGGATACGACAGTTTTCTTATGTTTAACGTTTACGCCCAGCGGGCCACCCGGCCCGATGATATGGAGCGGGAATGCAACGCCTTTCTTCATGATGAGAACTGCAAAGCCTTTGCTTATCTGCTGAGTCTGTCTCCTCAGCCCGCGATCTGGGCGGCGTGGGGCAACATTATTGAAAAACGCCCCTACCTGATGGACTGCCTGCGGGATTTTGCGGCACAGGGGCAAACTGCCGGTGCCAGATGGTTCTCCGCCGGACCGCCCCTGAAATCCGGCCATCCTCACCACCCGCTGTATCTCAAGCGCGACACCGTGCTGCTGGACCTCGACATTGCCGCCTATCTGCGCGAGCGGTAAGCGATTTTCTGTTTTCACAGGTAAAGACGTAAAATTTCTCGTTCGGCGCAGGAGCCTTGCCCACAGGGGCCGGTTCCCGCCGAACGGGATTTTTTTGCGCTGGGGCACATTTTTTCCTTTCCGGTCATATACTGCTTTGACAGAGACAGTTCAACGACTGACAGGAGGCTATCATGGACGAGAAGACAAAACAGACCATCCAGCAGATGAATCAGGACCCCGCAGCCATTCAGCGGCTGCTGACCTCTCAGGATGGACGCAGGCTGATTCAGCTGATGAGCCAGACCAACGGCGGTCCCGCTCTCCAGCAGGCAGCCACCAACGCCGTTCGAGGCGATACCAGCCAGATTATGCAAATGGTGACCCAGTTGATGCAAAGTCCTGAGGGCGCGGCTTTGGTGGAGCGCATCAATCAAGCGTCAAAAAAATAAATTAGAAACGGGGCGGACGGCATGGCGGAATTTGATGAAAAACTGAATGCGCTGCTGTCAGACCCCAACAGCATGGCGCAGATTATGCAGCTGGCGCAGTCCCTTGGCGGCGGAGGCTCTGCGCCTGCGCCCCAACCGGGACCTCCGCAGGGCGGTTTTGCACCCCAAGGGGGCTATTCGTCTCAAAACGGGTTTCCACCTCAGGGAAACTTTCAATCGCCGCAAAGCGGCTATTCCCCGCCGCCGGGACCGGCCCCGGCGGGGAATCCTCTGGCGTCTCTGCTGGGTGGAATTGATCCCAAGACCATTGCCCGGCTGATGCCTTTGGCTCAGGAACTAGCCAGCCCGCAGAACACCAATAACCGGGCGCTGCTGTATGCCCTGCGCCCTTACCTAAAGCCGGAACGGCAGGAAAAGATCGAGCGGGCGCTCCAACTGGCGCGCATCGTCCATATCGGAAAGAAATTTATCTCCGGTTGGGAGGCGTGAGGGATGTATAACCGCTATATTCGCAACGACAACGGCTCTTACTCCCGCATTCCCGAAGAGGATTCCCGCCCCGGTCCCGGTGCGCCTCCCCGGGCAAGCGGTGGAGGCCCCACAGGGGGAAACGACTCCAGTGGCTTTGGAGGCAATGGAACCAAAAGTTCTGGCGGCTTCGGTGGAAATGGAACCTACAGTTCCGACGGCTTCGGAGGGAATGGAACTAACAGTTTCGGAGGCTTTGGTGGAAATGGAGCCGGCAGTTCCGGAAACGGGTCAGGCAGTCCACCGCCCAACGGACCGTTCTATGGTCCACCGCCTCCCCCTCCTCACGGCGACGGACTTTCCTCCGCGCTGCGGCGTCTGCTGGATAAATTTCATTTGGACAACGTGGACTCCGGCGACCTGCTGCTGCTATTGCTTCTGTTTTTTCTATTTAAGGAAGAAGCCGACGACGAGCTCTTGATCGCGCTGGGTCTGCTGCTGGTTTTATAAGGAGCACTTTAACTTACTTACGAATTGCATCTTTTCATAACAACGCGGCTTTCCGGGGATTCCCGGAAAGCCGCGTTTCTCTTATGATACCTCGGTCAAAACTGTTCCGTCGGGCAGCGTGAAATCCGCTGTGGCGGGTCCGGCGGAATCCAGCGCAGGCGATCCCATGCGGTAGATCGTCTCCCCATTTTTCAGCCACTCTGCCGCCGCCAAAAGGCCCGTATCCACACTGACCCAGTACCGCAGGACATAGCCATCCTCGTCCTCGCCAGTTTCTACATAAATGCAATTTACCCCGGACAGGTCGCGGTAGTCCGCCTTTTCGATCTGGTTCACCGGCAAAGCCAGCACATCCTCATACGTAGAAATGCCCTGCTCCTCATCCGCTGAAATTTCTCCGGCGGGACAGCTGTAAACTCTGGTTTGCTTCCCGTACCAGATATAGGTCGTCTCCCCGTCGGTGAGGGTATGGCGGGTCTGCTGACCTGCGGGCGTGGCGTCCGTTCGGGTCCAGCCACCACTGACGGAGACGGTGATCTCCGACGTGCCGCTTCCCCCGCTCCACAGCCGCTCCACGGTAATGCTTCGGCGGTAATTGGCGGGGCGGTGGAGGGATTCAATGGCCGCCTGCACGGTTTCCGGCGTCACGACGATGGGCGTGATAGCGCCTTCCGCGCCGCTTTCCATCGTAGAGGAATCCTCCGTGGGCTGAATGGTGTCCGGCAGGACGATGTGGGAGGAACGGCGCAGACTGTTGCTCAACAAGATCAGCACCACAAGCACGATCAAGCCCACAAATCCGGCGGCAGTAAATTTTCCAATCTTACGGTTTTTCATGGCGTTCTCCCTCCCCGCCGGTATCACTTACGCGCCGGTATAGTCCTCCGGCGGGTTACTGCGCAGGCCAAAATGCCACTCAATCGCGTCCGCGATACGGGCACAGGCCCGGCCGTCACCGTAGGGATTAACGGCGTGGGCCATCTGGTCGTAAGCCGTCTTGTCCTGAATCAGCCGAGCGGCCATGGTAACAATGTCGTCCTGAACGACGCCCGCCAGCTTCACCGTCCCGGCGGCCACAGCCTCCGGCCGCTCTGTCTCCCGCCGCATCACCAGCACGGGCTTTCCAAGGGCGGGAGCCTCCTCCTGTAATCCGCCGGAGTCGGTCAGCACCAGATAGCAGCGAGCCATAAGATTGTGCATCTCGTCAGCAGGCAGCGGGTCAATCAGATGAACCCGGGGCGCACCCCGGAGATATTTGTCCACTGCCTCCCGCACGACCGGACTGAGATGGACGGGATACACCAGCTCCACATCCTCGTTCTCCTCCGCGATCTGGCGCAGAGCCAGCATGATCTGGCGCATGGGATCGCCGTAGTTCTCCCGGCGGTGGCAGGTGACAAGGATCACCTTTTTCTCCTCATAGGGCAGGTGGTTCAGCTCGTCGGTCGCAAATTGATAGTCTTGCCGAATGGTTGTTTTCAGCGCGTCGATCACGGTGTTTCCGGTGATAAACAAATTGTCCCGGATTCCCTCCTTGGCCAGATTGTCCCGGTTGTTCACCGTAGGGCAAAAATTAAGATCCGCCAGCCGGGACACCAGTACCCGGTTCATTTCCTCTGGAAAGGGAGAATACTTGTCATAAGTTCGCAGTCCAGCCTCTACATGGCCAACTTTCACCTGATGGTAAAAAGCGGACAGCGCTCCGGCGAAGGTGGTGGAGGTGTCCCCGTGAACCAGAATCATATCGGGCTTGAGCTTGTCAATGGCCTCGTCCATCCCCAGCAGGCACTTGCTGGTGATGGTGGAAAGGGTCTGCCGGGGAGTCATGATGTCCAGATCCCAATCCGGCTTTAAATCAAAGACCTCCAGCACGGAATCCAGCATCTGCCGGTGCTGCGCGGTCACGCAGCAAAGGCTCTCAATGCCCTCCCGAACCGCCAGTTCTTTGACCAGCGGGGCCATCTTGATGGCTTCCGGCCGGGTGCCGAAAACGCTCATCACGCGTATCTTTTCCATCACTGGTCCTCCTCTTTCTCCCAACCCTCCGGCTCCGGTTCCGCCTTCTCAGATTTTTTCGCCTCGTCCGAAGCGGCGGGGCCGCTTTGCGTCAAAGCCTCTGGCGCATCCTCAACATGGCGACCGTGTTCCTTCAGCTCTTCCATTTCCTCATGAAGCTCCTCACGAACCTCCTTGGGGAACACCACCCTTGCGGCTACCACCGCCACCACGCACAGCGACACAAAGAACATCATGGCCCGCAGCTCACCGCTGGTGGTCAGCACGACGGCGGAAAGTCCCAGAATTGCGGAGATCACGTACAGCGTTGCCACCGCCTGCTTCTGGTTCAGACCCATGTCGATCAAACGGTGATGGATGTGGCTCCGGTCCGCCTGCATGGGGCTCTGCCCGTGGGCAATGCGGCGGATAAAGGCGAACGCCGTGTCAAAAATGGGCAGGCCCAGAATCAAAAACGGCACCGCAAAGGAGATGATGGCCCACGATTTAAACAGGCCCTCCACGGACATGCAGGCCAAAATGTAACCTAAAAACGTTGCTCCGGTGTCACCCATGAACATTTTTGCGGGGTTGATGTTATAGGGCATAAATCCGACGCAGGCTCCCACCAGTGCCGCCATGACCACAGCCACCTGCACCTCGCTGACCAGCAGGGAGATCACCAGCACTGTGGTGGCGGAAATGGCGGACACACCGATGGCAAGCCCGTCCAGCCCATCGATCAGGTTTACCGCGTTGGTAATTGCCACGATCCATAGAACCGTCACCGGGATGGAAAGCGGGCCCATATCCCAGTAGGGATTTTCGGAAAACAGATTGGGATTGCTCAGTACGTGAATCAACACGCCGTTCATGGCCGGAATCAGCGCGGCCACGATCTGAACAACGAATTTAAACTTGGCGGGCAGGGGCGTAATATCGTCCACCACACCCAGCACCACAATGATAACAGCCCCCAGCAAAATGCTGCGGAATTGGTCTGTCATGTCCGCAAACAGCAAAATGCTGACGATGAAGCCCAGAAAAATAGCCAGTCCCCCCAGCCGGGGGATGGGGACATGATGCATCCGGCGGTTATCCTTCGGGACATCTACCGCCCCCACCTTATAAGCAAAGGTCTTTACGATGGGGGACGCCAGAAAACTCACCACCACCGCCACGATCAGGGCCAGAAACACCCCGGCCAACATCTGCGTATTGAATAGCATTGTGATAACGATTCCTTTCACCGCGCGCTTTTCGCCCAGCTTCTCGGCGGCGCGCGCCGTAATCAGCGGTCGATGAAGCCGACCTTTTTATAGACCTTGCCCAGCGTCCGGTTGGCAACCCTGGCTGCCCGTTCCGCGCCGTCGCGATAGATAGACTGAAGTGCCGCCTTATCGGCCAGCAGCCGGTCTGTCTCCTCCCGGATGGGACGCAGCAGCTCCACGACGGCTTCCCCCACGGCGGTTTTGAAATCCCCATAGCCCCGTCCGGCAAATTCCGCCTCGATGGCAGTGAAGTCCCGCCCGGTGGCGGCAGAGTAAATCTGCATCAGGTTGGACACGCCCGGCTTTTCCTTGGGTTCGTAGCGTACGCAGGCCTCGGAGTCCGTCACCGCCTTTTTGAACTTACGCAGAATATCCTCCGGCTTTTCCAGCATATAAACGCAGCCGTTTTGATCCTTGTCGGACTTGCTCATCTTGTTCTCCGGGGTGGTCAGACTCATAATCCGTGCACCCACCTGCGGAATATACGGCTCGGGAATCTTGAATACGCCGCCATAGATTCCGTTGAACCGCTCCGCGATGTCCCGGCAAATCTCAACGTGCTGCTTCTGGTCGCCGCCCACCGGCACCAGATCCGCCTGATAGAGCAGAATGTCTGCCGCCATCAATGCCGGATAGGTGAAAAGGCCCGCATTGATGTTGTCCGCGTTTTTGGCGGACTTGTCCTTAAACTGGGTCATACGGGAAAGCTCGCCGAACATGGTATAGCAGTCCAGCACCCAGCCCAGCTGGGCATGGGCCGGAACGTGGGACTGGACAAACAGCGTGTTTTTCGCCGGGTCTAAGCCGCAGGCAATATAGGCCGCCAGCTGGGTCAGCGTGTGCCGCCGCAGATCGGCGGGGACCTGCCTCACCGTGATGGTATGCATATCCGCCAGCATATAATAGCAGTCGTACTCGTCCGCCAGCGCCGCCCAGTTGCGGATGGCTCCCAGATAAGAGCCAAGCGTCAGGTCGCCGGAGGGCTGGATGCCACTCAAAATTCGTTTTTTCTGTGCCTCGTTTTCCATGATAACACCTCAAAATCTGCCGTCTTCCCAGTTTGGCCATAAAACGGCAATATAGCTTGTATATTGTACCACGGCGCAGAAAAAAGTGCAATTGATTTCGGGGATTTTGCTCCCGGCGGACGCCAAATACGGATTGTCTGCCGGGTAAGAAAGCCTACGGCTCATTTCGTTCCCATTTCCCGGCAGACCGACGTTGTCTGCGCGCGGCAGGAATTGTGCGGGATAACCCTTGACATTCCGGACGACAGAAGCGATAATTAGCCTGTTAAATGATACATGGAGGTAAATTCATGGCTGTTGATAAAGCATTCTTTGACGAGATGGAGGCCCGGATTCCCAAGGGGAAGGTCCGCACCCGTTTCGCCCCCTCCCCTACCGGCTATATGCATGTGGGGAATTTACGCACCGCGCTGTACACCTGGCTCATTGCCCGCCACGCGGGAGGTACGTTCATCCTGCGCATTGAGGACACCGATCAGGGCCGTCTGGTAGAGGACGCCACCGACGTGATCTACAAGACCATGGCGGAGTGCGGATTGAATCACGACGAAGGCCCCGACATGGGCGGCCCCGTAGGCCCCTATATCCAGTCGGAGCGCCGGGATCTGTACGGAAAGTACGCCGAGCTGCTGGTAGAAAAGGGCTTTGCTTATCGTTGCTTCTGCGGCAAGGATGACGCTGCCGAAGAAAATGTGGCAGAGGGCGTATCCATTCACAAGTATGACGGGCGCTGCTCCCGTTTGTCGCAGGAGGAAATTCAGGCCAATCTGGACGCAGGCAAGCCCTTCGTCATTCGCCAGAAGATTCCCCGGGAAGGCAAAACCACCTTCCACGACGTGACCTTCGGAGACATCACCGTGGACAATGACACGCTGGACGATCAGGTACTCATCAAGTCCGACGGGCTGCCCACCTATAACTTTGCCAATGTGGTGGACGACCACCTGATGGGCATTACCCATGTGG
>JABNAD010000175.1_pt3 | contig 33178 bp, 23 predicted proteins | sample 7240381 | NCBI WGS metagenome assembly JABNAD01 (sample SAMN11332834, study PRJNA596920) | anaerobic digester metagenome | biome: digested sludge; isolation source: digested sewage sludge-derived enrichment culture grown on H2/CO2 | place: Germany: Goettingen
CCGAAATCGTATAAACGATGGTTGATCCATCCGAATTGTAGATCGGCTTGTCCTTGAACGAATCAGCTACTGTACCGTCCTCGAGAACCATGTGGTCGACTTCCTGTCCATCTGCCCACAGGCGAATCGTGATGTCCGGTCTCGGACTTGGTCCGCCGTCCCAGATCTTTTCAAACGGAATGTCTTTCTTGCCTTCATCAAAGTCGTTCGTCACGGTGAAGCCGTCGACTGAGCTGAGGTAGCCAGGAACCGGATCTTCCGAAATCGTATAAACGATGGTTGATCCATCCGAATTGTAGATCGGCTTGTCCTTAAAGGAATCAGCTACTGTCCCGTCCTCAAGAACTATGTGATCAACTTCCCGTCCATCTGCCCACAGGCGAATGGTGATGTCCGGTCTCGGACTTGGTCCGCCGTCCCAGATTTTTTCAAACGGAATGTCCTTCTTGCCTTCATCAAAGTCGTTCGTCACGGTGAAGTCGTCGACTGAACTGAGGTAACCAGGAACCGGATCTTCCGAAATCGTATAAACGATGGTTGATCCATCCGAATTGTAGATCGGCTTGTCCTTGAACGAATCGGCTACTGTACCGTCCTCAAGAACCATGTGATCAACTTCCTGTCCATCTGCCCACAGGCGAATCGTGATGTCCGGTCTCGGACTCGGTCCGCCGTCCCAGATCTTTTCAAACGGGATGTCTTTCTTTCCTACATCGAACTCATTGGTTACATGGAGTCCTCTGGCAGTTGAAATATAATTGTCAGGTACTGTCGGCTCTTTCACGAAATAGGTGTAAACTTCACCTTTTTCATTCCTGAGCGGCAGATCCTTCCAGGTGTAAACCCACTTGTTCATGCCGTCCGGTACAACCACCGGAGTAGCTACTACCTTCTCTTCATCTCCCATACCCACCTTGCGATACAGATCAAGGGTTACTGCCGACCAGTCCTCCGGATCTCCATTGATCCAGGTTTTGCTGCCGATCACGTCTCCCTTGGGAGATGTAAAAGTATTCGTAATGGTAAACGAGTAATTTCCGGATCCATCGACAGAATGCTTTGTATCTGGTGTAAAGAACTCCGGAATGCTGCTTTCTTTCACCTCATAAATCCAGGTTTCCCCGAATTCATTTACTCGTTCCCGACCGTTCCATGTGTGCTTCCAGGAATTTCCGGCATTCAGAAGTTCCGGTAAGCCAACATTTTCCGATGGTTCGCCATCGAGGTGCCGGGTCAGCTGAACAGTAATTTCTGCCCAAAGGCTGTCGCCATTGACCCATTTTTTCTCAACGGATACATCAATGGGTGAAGGAGTGTTAACCACTGTCGCAGCATGCTTGAAGAATTCCCTGGTAATGCCGCATGTTGTGGTTGTCACCTTCTCATCCGTCTGAACTGAGTTCACCGGAGCATTGGATTCGTATCCGGTAATTCCATTCTCAGTAATCTTGTAATGAGTGTACATCTGTCCTGTATTGGTCGATACCGGGACATCAACTGTCACTGAAAGATCGGGATAGGTGATTGAGGCTTCTTTCAGTTTATAGTTTGCCGGCATACCATAGATGTTGAAGGTCACTTTTGTTCCGGCCGGAGGATTGATTCCCAGCCACTGCTTGGTGATCATCAGCTTCGTCTCAGGAATTGTCACTTCGATGGTATCAGTAACATCATGGCCGCCGCCGATTCCGTCAACATACATCATATTAGGTGATCCGATGTTGAATGTACTGATGGGCCAGGAATAAATGGTCCAGTGGCTGTCCTTGATGTTGCCGTTTAATCCGGTCAGATCCAGTTCATGTCCATCTACATGCACTTTAATCCAAGGTAGATAGAACTCTTCCAGTCTTCCATCAATGCCATTGACCTGTATATTATCCAAAAGGTGTGTAGACTTAACTGCTACGAATACTCTGCCCCCCTGGACCCACAGCCGTTCCGGTTCTGTGTGATTGTTGGTGGACTGATTTCCGAAGTAAGCACACAATGCAATGTACGAAATATCCGTCGTGTAATAACCTGGATTGGGGTTGCCTCCTGGTGTAACGGCCGTCGGTTCAACGGTGACTAATTGTGGAGCAACTACTGCAGGCTGCACGACTGGCAGTGGATCCTTCTCTTCGCCTTTCTCCGGCACGACCGGAGCTTCAGGCTCTGAAGTTACAGGAATATCTGGTGAAGTTGCTTCAGGAGCTTCAACTTCGGGGACTTCCACGATTTCAGGCTCCTTAACCGGTTTTGGTTCAGCGGGCGGCAGCGGTTCTGCGATTGCAGGGACATCTTGGGGTTCCAGAGCACTTTCCGGTTCAGAAACAGGTTCTTTTTCTTCTTCTGGTTCGGACACGGTTGCCTCATTACTCTCTTCAGCAATTTCTTCTACTGGTGCTGAAGGCTCTGCTTCAGTACTGGCCGGCTCTTCTTTTTCTTCTGCAGGCACTTCTGTTGCTGCGTCGGACGAGATCGTTTCCGTAATCTCGGTTTCCGGGGCAGTTTGAACATCATTTACCTCTGCAAAGACTGGAGAAAAGTTTGTGAGAAGAAAAGCGAAAAGAAGAACCAGAGAAAGAAACCCTTTGCGAGACATCTTTTTCATAAGTTTTCTCCTTTTATTCAATATTTATCCGTTAGTGATGGCAAAATCAGAACCTCTGATTGGGTGGGCCCGACAGCAGTATGAGAGAAAGTTAATTGCTTAATTTGATTATACTATTTTAATAGTTGTGATTAACCATGAAACTCGTTAACTATTTTAGTCTAATTATTAATTTTATTCGTTCAATCTTAACACCTTCATTTTTAACGAAATGTTAAATTCTCAATTTGTCATAATAAGTATTATAGGAGTATCCGCAATTTTACTTTCGCCATATTGTCAAAGTAGGAAGTAACCTTCTTAAGAAATTAAAATTAAAATATAATTATAATGCAATGGTTTATTTATAATCTCCTTCCTTATCATGACATTTCTTGAATAATATATTTGAACAAGGTTTTTTCTTTGCTGGTTATTCCGATGTTCGGCTGCAATTAATTTTCTCCACCTTTCATTTTCCTGATTGACATAACCATCCGAGTTGAAATGAAAGATAGTTTCAAGCGAATGAATTATCAACCTCTTAATGAGAAGCGTTATCAATTAACATAATCTTGTTCATTTTCGTTCATATATGTTCATAAATTATTCATAAGCGTTGGTAAACTTCGACTTTTTTTCTCCGATCCAGTGACATTTTAACTGATTAATTGAAAAAAGAGACATTGACACAGTATATCCTGTATCAATGTCTCTAATGTTATGGTTTTAATGCATTTTCTACCGCTTTCATGATGATCTTGGAACTGATGGTTGCACCGCTCACATGATCCACGCTGGGCTGTTGACGATCCAAGATGCTTTGACGAACCGGTTCTTCCGCACGAAATCCTATCCCATTGGTATGCTCCAATATGTCGATTCTGGTCATTCGATGATTCTCGACTGTAACCTGCACTCGAACTTTAACCGGGTTCCAGGTGGCTTCCCCCGTGTAAGTTCCATCGTTTATTTTATTCAGGTCAACAGAACCCACCGAGATTCCCTTCGCCATCTGACTTCCGCCAAAGAACACGGCAACTGCCAATAAAACGGCTCCGAGTACAAGGAACCAGCCAATTCGTTTTCCTTTTGTACCAGGCTTTAAACTCATGATCTGATTTCCGGATCCTTGATCGATTGCGCCAACTGCGGCATCAGCATGCCCTTCCAGATTCTTTGAGCATCCTCTGTCAGATCCAACTGCCTGAGCAGCTCAAATCCCAGCAGCAGTGCAGTAGCCGGCCCTCTGGAAGTAACCACCCCTTCCGATGCCACAACCAGCTTCTCTTCATAGACCTTAAAACTGAGTTCACCCTCAAATCCGGGATAGGACGTGCCATGATGCCCTGCCAGGATTCCAGCCTTTTCCAGCACGACCGGTCCTGCGCAAATCGCGCTCACCAGCTTGGCCTGAGTGTGGAACAAACGGATCGCTTTCAACACTTCGGGATGATTGCTTAAATTCTCCGCCCCCTTGGAACCTCCAGGAATGAAGATCGCATCATAGTCTTCGATTTGAATGGCATCCATCTGATAATCCGCCTTGATTGAGATTCCATGAGCCGACACCGGCATAGGACCAGAAATTGATATTAAATCCGCTTTCACACCACCTCTGCGCAAAACATCGACGACCGCAATAAGTTCCAGCTCCTCTGATCCATCTGCAAAGAAACATGCTACTTTTTTCATACTGCACCTCCTGCCATAGATTGTTTTTATGTTCTTGAGCTCTTTCGACTGTTAATATATCCCGGAAGTATCACGGAAACATCCCGGAAACATCCCGGAAATACCCCCAAAAAATCCCGGACATTTCATGAACGGATCCCGAACGGATCGAGGACGAATCCTGGGCGTTTCCGTGAATCATGACGGGAATGATCCATCATTCATTGTTTTCGATGAGCGGATTCAGCCTCAAAGCATCGGACCTTATTTTGGCGTCACCTTGCTGATCGTTTCATCCAGCACCATCTTCATGATGTTGGAACCCTTTCCCGCCCGGTTTTGATTTTTAATGGAGGTTACTTTGACCTCTGATTTCCCGCCCCGGTTTGTTTCAAGCTCCAGCGTCTTATAGCCCATTTCCAAACTTCCCCAGACAATCTGATCCTCTTCCTTTAGTGACATGCCTTGTACACCGCCGGCGGTGCGTCCCATCTGGGATACTCCTTCCGCCGAGAACTTGATGGCCATGCCGCGCTCCGTCAGCAGAATAACCACCTCCGAGGGATTGGAGAGTACCTGGGCAAATACCAGCTGATCCTTCGGATGCCTGAACTTCACCACTGGAAAACTGTCCTGAGCAGACAGGAATTCGTGAAGCAGAGTTCTCTTGATAAGTCCCCTGGCTGTGGCCAGGATGATTTCTTCCTCGATCAACTGGCTGCTGTCTCCGGTGAATGCTCCCACAATGCGTCGTTTTCTCGGTTCAAAATCGAACAGGCTGGATAAATGCACCGGACTTTTCAGGTTCTCAAACAGGTAGCCCGGAAGCTTGTGTCCCATGCCGTCTGCTGTCAGGAAAATCAGTTCAGAATATGAATCGCCTCTTAAAACGAATCCTGCCGTCTTGCGTTTTCCCTGAATCGGCTTGATTTCTCCACGGTCGGTTACTTCCAGCTCGTAGGGTTTGATCTCATAGTCAAATACATAGCGGATTTGCACGATTCGATCCTTTTCCGGTATAACAGCAAAGCGATCTGGCAGAACCATCTTATCCCGCACCTCGCATTCGCCCTCCGGCACGCTGAATGTGAGTCCTTGTTCCGTGGTTATGCTTAAGAATTCTGGGAATCGCTGATACTCAACGGACACTGCCCCGTTTTCTCCAGACCAGTCTTCTTCCGGATTGATCTGTGTCAGGATCATGGAATCCTCTTCCTGCATCTGGCCTGACGCCGTGGGAACAAGCGGCTGAGTACGGTGATCGATGAGCTTTTGACCCTCTTCAATCAGAACTCCGTATAATCGCTCGCCAGGTGCCAGTTTCAGGGCAACCAGCTTCGTATATTTCGAATTATAGGTTTCGCCCAGGGTTCGCTTAATCCGGCCCTTGTCGGTGAGGAACTTAAAAATCATGGCCTCACTGATCCGGGGCAGACTGAAAGCCGCTACGACCTTCTCCTCATCATCCAGCTTGGTGCGAAGGAATTCATCAAAGCGGGTGCCCTTGTCTTTCCATTTGGCTTCGGGAATTCGTTTGGATTCCAGCTGGAAGAGATTGCCCAGATTCGTAAACAAATACACCTGATCCAGGGTATTCGTCACAAAGTGAGCGATCAGCTGATCACCTTCCCGGTACTCAATGGAAGCCGGATCGGCTGATGAGCGGTGATAGCTCTTCAACGGCATCTGCTTGATGAATCCCTCCTGCGACAGGGTCACCATGGAGTCTTCCACTACAATCAGTTCTTCAACGTGTATGGCTGCTTCCCCTTCATCATCGATGAGCAGAGTTCTGCGCTCATTCGAAAACTGTTCCTTGGTCTCCTTCAGCTCCGCCACGATGAGATCGTCCAGCTTGCGCCGAACCGCCAGGATTCCCTTCAGCTTCTTGATCAGTTTGGCCAGCTGCTCGTGTTCCTTTAGGAAGGCACTCATTTCCAGTCCGGTGAGTCGGTACAGCATTAATTCGAGGATGGCAGTCGCCTGCATCTCGGTAAAACCGAACTGTTTTTGAATGTTGGAATTGGCATCCGCTTTGTTTTTTGATGCCCGGATTGTGATAATCAGTTCATCCATGACATCAATGGCGTGCATAAAGCCCTCGACGATGTGGAACCGACGTTCGGCGATTTCCAGCTCATTCTGAGTGCGTCGGGTGATAACCTCCCGCTGATGCTCGATATAAGCTGAAAGAATTCCTTTCATGCCAAAGGTGACTGGTTTGCCTTTATCGATGGCTACCATGTTGAAGTTCAGATTGCTCTGCAGATCCGTTTTCTTTAAAAGGTACTTCAGGACCCGATCCGCTTCCTCTTCCCCGGCACTCTTGCGCAGCTCAATGACTCCCCGGACACCAGCCCGGCCGGATTCATCCCGGATGTCAGTAATGGCCTCCAGGGCCTTCTGATGCTTCTTATCGCCGGTCATTTCGGAGATGGTCTGAAGAATGCGGGCTTTGTTCTTGCGATAGGGAAACTCAGTAATAACAATGCCCAGACGTCCGTTGTCCAACTTTTCGATCTGGGTTTTAGCCCGCAGAACCGCTTTGCCCTCTCCGGTTTCATACGCCGCCTTCAGCCCGTCTCGCCCAATAACGGTTCCGCCGGTGGGCAGATCCGGACCGGGTACGTACTTCATCAGCCCTTCCACTGTGAGCTCAGGGTTTTCAATGAGCGCACAGGTGGCATCGATGATTTCTCCCAGGTTATGGGGTGGAATGTTGGTGGACAGACCCACCGCGATGCCAAAGGACCCGTTGACCAGTAGGTTGGGGAATTTGGCGGGCATGACGACCGGTTCGGTCTCGGTATCTGAGTAGTTATTGACGAAGTCCACTGTATTGGAATCAATATCTCCGATCAGCGCCATGGCCGCTTTGGACAAGCGGGCCTCGGTGTAACGCATGGCTGCGGCTGAGTCTCCGTCCATGGAACCCCAGTTGCCCTGGCCTTCGATTAAGGGAATACGGGTAGAAAAGTCCTGTGCCAGAATCGTCATGGCATCATAGACGGATGAGTCGCCGTGGGGATGGAACTTACCCATGATGTCACCGACAATTCGAGCTGACTTCATGTATGCTCGATCCGGGTAGGCTTTCAGCAGATAGGCTCCATATAGAATCCGCCGATGAACCGGCTTGAGTCCGTCCCGCACATCCGGCAGAGCACGGTCCTTGGCTACCTCTACGGCGTAGGGCAGGTAATTGTCAGGCATCGCCTCTTCCAGCGGGAGATCGATGATATTTTGATCCTTAGGTATTATGCTTTTCGACATGCTGTGATCTCCTTAAAATTCTGCGTAGGCGTACATATAATTCTTTCTGGGTTCCACCACATCTCCCATCAGCAGAGACACCATCCGTTCGGCCTTGGCCGCATCCTCGATGGTGACCTTGTAGAGGGTGCGGGTTGCAGGGTTCAGGGTTGTGTCCCAAAGCTGATCCTCATTCATTTCCCCCAGTCCTTTATAGCGCTGAATCTGATATCCGGAACCAATTTCTTTCTTGACCTGTTCCAGTTCATCCGTGTTGAAGCAGTATTTGCTGATTTCTTTTTCCTTGCCCTTTTCCCTGACTTTCTTATACACCTTGAATAAGGGAGGCTGAGCCAGGAAGAGGTGGCCGTTGGTGATGAGGGGGCGCATGTAGCGGTAAATATAGGTCATCCACAGGGTGCGGATGTGATATCCGTCGACATCGGCGTCGCTCATGATGATGATTTTGCTGTACTTTAAATCTTCTTCCCGGTAATTATCCAGAGTACCCGTGCCAATGGCGGCATTGAAGATTTTCAGCTCCTCCGATGCCAGGACATTCTCGAGTTTCTGCTTCTCCGTATTCATGATCTTGCCCTTGGATGGCATGATCGCCTGGAAACTGGCATCCCGGGCTTTTTTGGCCGTCCCGCCGGCGGAGTCCCCTTCTACCACGATGAATTCATTGATGGCCCGATTCCGGCCGTTGCAGACCATGACTTTTCCGGCCAGCGGACTGGTTCCCTTTCCAATCTTCTTACGTTCCAGATCGGCGATTTTTTTGATCTTCTCCCGCCGCTTGGCCGCTTCAACGGCATTATTTACGATCAGGGCCGCCACATCCTTGTTGTCCTCGATCCACTCGGACAGCTTGGTGTAAGTGAGGTCCGCCATCAGAGTCTGTGCCTCCTGGTTTCCCAGCTTGTTCTTGGTCTGGCCTTCAAAAATCGGATTGGTGAGCCGTACCTTGACAATCGCCGTCATGCCTTCGCGCAGGTCATCCCCTTCAAAATCATCCTTTGGTGCCAGCAGACCCAACCGTTTGCCCATTTCTTTGAACGCACGGGTCATGCCGGTTTTAAAACCGGTTTCGTGAGTACCGGCTTCTGACGTTGGAATGTTATTGACATACGATGCGATCGTCTCCAACGCACTGTCCGTAAACTGGATGCAAACTTCTCCCACCAGATTCTGCTCATTGATTTTTCGTTCACCTTCGAACAGAATTGGCTTGTCGTGAATCGGTGATTTGCTCTCATTCAGATAGGCAATGAAATCCAGAAGACCGTTTTCGGAATGATAGGTTTTTTCAATCACTTCCGGTCCCCGCTCATCGATCAGTTTCAGGGTAATTCCCTTGTTCTGGAACGACAGCTCCTTCATGCGCTCATCAATGGGTTCCAGCTTGAACTGATGATCCCCAAAGACCGCTTTATCCAGCAGAAAATGAACTCTGGTACCGGATTCCTGTGTCTTACCGGTCACTTCCAGTTTCGTAACCGGAGTTCCCGGCATCAGACGGCCAAACTTCTTGTCAAAGGCGTGTTCAAACCGCATGAAATGGATTTTCCCATTCTGATGCACCTCTACCTCAAACCATTCCGACAATGCATTTACAACCGACCCCCCAACACCATGGAGGCCGCCCGCAGTTTTGTAATTCTTGTTATTGAACTTTCCCCCGGTATGAAGTTCGGTATAGACCATCTCGACCCCGCTGATTTTCTTGGTCGGATGGATCCCCGTTGGTACTCCCCGGCCGTTGTCCATGACCGTGCAGGATCGGTCCTTGTGTAGTATGACTGTGGCTGTGTCGCCATAGCCATTGGTTATTTCATCAATGGCATTATCCAGAATTTCCCAGAGGCAATGATGCAGGCCTCGACTGCCGGTATTTCCAATGTACATTCCCGGACGGATCCGAACCGGTTCCAGTTTATCCAGACTGGTCAGATCCGTCACGTTATATGAGGTTTTTTCTATTTCAGTGATTGGCATAAAAACGCTCCCAACCTTTATTTGACTTGCTTTTCGCTTCTTTTATTATACCTACTTTTGGCATAACTAACAATTTTTATTCGTAAATGAGCACAGGCGTTCTATTTATAGTGTTCTAAAATCGAAAAAAGTTGCATCAGCCTTGATTTAGGCCATGCAACTTTTTTCCTGACAAGAAAGCCAGGCAGACTTTGAGGAAAGTTTCAGGGATTTCATCCCATTAATTGATCGATTTTGCTGAACCCTCGCGGATGCCGGGACGTTCAACCCCGACAGCACGCAGCCGTTTAAATACTGTGTTGTACAACAGGGGAACCATGATGATCTTCAACGCGGTGACGACCACCTGATTGGGAATCCGGATGCTGAGGCGGGTCCAGAAGAAGGACATATCGCCATTATGAAGCATCATGACCAGCCAGATCGTGTTCATCAGCGTATCCACCAGCAACGTGGACAGGATGGCATATGACACAAACCACTTGAAATTAGCGGATTTCCTGCCTTCCAGGAAATATCCCGCCAGAATTCCATTCACAGCGGCTGAGATCGTAAATCCTGGGAAGAAGGTTCCTTTCGGGAACATGAAGAATCCAACCAGATCGGCCAACAGTCCCACAATGCCTGCTCTTGCCGGACCCAGATACATTCCGGCGATAATGTTCGCCAAAAATCCCAGTCCGACCCGCATCACTGGTGTTTCTACGCTAAGAAAGCGTACGGCCAGTACATCCAGGGCAATCATTATACCCATAAACACGATTTCTCTTACTCGACTGACTTGTCTTTTGTTTTCACTATTTTGCATGATTTCTCTCCTCGATGGCTAATCCGCTGCCGGACATAAAATCTTCCAGCATCATCGTTTCTTCTTTCGTTAAATGATCGCCTTTAATAATGAACCCTTCATCCGCATTCTTCAACTTTAAAAAGTAGTTGTTGGCGCTGCGAACATAGCGATCAAAATCTGTCCATTGGTATGACTTTTCTTCTTTCTCATCCCTGCTGAGAAATCCTTCTTTGGTCAGTGTCAGATCCCGTTCCACCCGGATGTCTGACTTGGCATAGGCTTTTTCAATCGCCCGCATCAGACGGCTTTTTAAAATTCTGGGATGATAATAGAGCAACAGTACAAACACAATGAGTCCGGCGATGGCAGGAACGATGAGATTGTCCACTTGAGCAATTCGCTGCAAAATGAAATAGAATCCCAGGAAAACTACCAGGGCATAGAGAAAATTCACCAGGTATTTCATCACAAAGATAAAACCGCCACCCGGCTTGTAGTGTTCCATCAATATTTTTTGGAGCTCTACAAAATCAGCTGTGTTTAACTTGTTACTTATTTGCATAATACACCTCCGACAAGTTATTTGATTGGTACAGTTTCTGTACCAATCAATCATACTCTGTAAGCCGCAGCCTGACAAGAAAATCCCGAAAAATTCATTATAACTACATACATTAATCATTTGTTTAAAATGAAGAACCGCCATCATTCCCAGACGGGCTGGTATGCATCCCGTCAATAGGACAACGAAAAAGAATAAGAATTTCACAGAATTATACTTTCAACAGCAGGTCATTCTCGATCTTTAACTCTTCCTAGGGGGTCCTGGCTTCCTGCTGGGCTGTTCGCTTCCCTCGTCGATCTTCCAGTCCGGCTTCTCCAAGTGCAATGTATTTTTCCACCCATCCGTAGACTTGCTGATAGCTGACTTGATACTTTTGTGCAATTTCTGTGTAATTCCGACCTAACTCCAGACACTCCCGAACAATTTTGAGTCGTTCCTCCTGGGTAGTCTTGCGACTTGATTTCATGCGGCTTCCTCTTGTTCGATTATTGAAGTCTTTGCCGCTATTATAAACCTTAATCCAATCTCTGAGCTGTCTTTCGGAGCGAATTTTATACTCTATACAAATGTCTCGCAAACTTCCTTTTCCTGACAAATAGGCCTTGACTGCTGCCAGTTTCAAGGCCGCAGTGTAGCTTCGCTGAGAGCCTGTATTCAACAGTCCCAACGAACCTTCTTGCTGATAAAGGCTCACCCAGCCGCGTATTGTGCTCTTATCCACTCCAGCCATATTGGCTGCATCGATCATGGACAGTTTACCGGATAGATAATCCGTTAGGATTTGTATTATTTCCTCAGGACTTCGTTTTGATCGGTACGACATAAAAATGCCCCCTTTATGATCAACAGTGATTTTCTTTTTTCACTGTCTCTCTTAAAGGGAGCATACCAAGACGGGCTGATGGCGCTTCTTCATTAAATGCTTTTGATTGTCCAGTCAGTTACTCCATCGTTTCCTTCTGAACAGTTTCCCAGTTCTCATGAACGCTGTTCCAGATCATCATGCCGGCTTTAGCCAGGGAAATCATGCCATAAACCGAGTTGGGCAGGTCATGGGACATGATGGAGAAGACGAAATTACCCGATTCGGTGTTAATTAATGCTACTTCATTCTCAATGCCCGGAGCATCGCCGGTCTTGCTGGCGAATTGGTTGCGAACTTTGTTCGGAAGATAGAAAGCGATTTTGGATTTTACCCGACGTCGGATCAGGTCAATGATGTAGTCTGAGTGCTTCTCCGTCAGATAGTTTTTCTTGTAGAGCAGCTTAATGATTTTCGCCATATCCGATGCAGTCGTAGTATTTGACTCATTTCCAGGCAAATTACTGATGTGAGTATGGGTGAGCCCCATTTCCCGGAACATAATGTTGATCTGATCCACTCCAAGCAATGTCATCAGCTTATAGGTTGCTGTATTATCACCTACTACAAGCATGGATGAAATCAGCTCACGGATGGTGTAGGTTCGCTCGATGAATTCATAGAGGATTCCAGATCCGGGTTTTTTATCCTCATCTTTAATCGGGACCAGTTCATCCATGGAGAACATGCCTTCTTCAACTTTTTTGAGAAACGCGACGGCAAGCATTAATTTCATGCAGCCTGCACTGGTCTGCGGGACATCCTGATTATAGCCATAGGTATAGGCTCCATCCAAGTCTTCAAAATAGAAGCTGTATTTCCCGTCTCTTTCTTCGTCAAGGTACTTTTTAATATCTTTCATATTGCATCCTCCTACAGGATTTTCAAAATCAGTGAATGGATTCCACCAAGGTTCCGGACAGAAACGTCTTAGAACAGAATTTTCACGGTTAAAGCAGCCGCCAGGATCAGCCGATACCACGCAAACACCTTCATCGGCTGGTTTTTAATGTAGGACATAAAGGCCCGCACGCAGATCAGTGCCACGGCAAAGGCTACAGCAAACCCAACGATCAGGGTAACGATCTGGGTGGATGTTATGGCAGCGAAGCCTCCGTCCATTCCAAATTTCGCCAGTTTTAGTCCGGAAGCCCCAAACATGATGGGGATCGCCAGGAAAAAAGAGAACTCAGCGGCAACTTCGGGAGCCAGCCCCTGGTGCCACCCGCCCATGATGGTGGATGCTGACCGGGAGAACCCCGGCCACAGGGACAGGCACTGAAACAGTCCGATTTTTAATGCCGCAGAAGGTGTAATCTGGTCCACCTCTGTGATCGCGGCCTGATTGCGGTATTTCTTCTCAAACCGGATCATCATGAGCGCACCCACAATGAGAGCAAGGATAACGGTCGGGATACTGAACAGCTTCTCGTCGATGAGATCCTCCAGGGAAAACCCGAGGATGGCAGCAGGAATGACTCCGACCAGCAAAGCGATGGTAAAGCGGATTCCCCTGGGTTCCCGGCGAAGCAGAGAAACCAGAAGTCCTACCAGCTTCTCCCAGTACAGTACGATGATTGCCAGGATGGCTCCCAGCTGAATCACAACCATAAACATTTTTTCGAAACCGCCATTGCCAAATCCAATCAGGTCGTTGGCGATAATCAGATGACCGGTGGATGAGATGGGGAGAAATTCAGTGATTCCTTCTACAATGGCGATGATAATGCCTTTTAAGATGTACATGATGTCCATGGGAAAATGATCTCCTTATGTCTACTATAAATTATAAATTCAGGGGCTGGTTTCGTAAAGAACCCCTATCAGGCCGCACCATTTAATGAGTACTTGCGGATCCATGGTCATCCGTCACTGCCCTTGTTTCAGGCGCTCCAGAAAGTGATGCAGAATCCGAGCCGTCGTGCCCCAAATATGGTGGTTCTCAAAGCGATAAAAATACTCGTCGATTGTGACATCCGAAAAGCGGTAATTTCTGCCGCCCTGAATCCGGTCATACGGAAAATCTTCCGCAGGGACAGGATTCACACTCAAGGTATATATCTCCGGCTCCTGATCCATCAGCCAGGCCAGCGGCACCCGAATGATCCGGTCCACTTCGTCTGGGCTGGGCACGAAATCCTGCACCGTGGTTATCCCCACAAACGGGTATAGTACTGCTCCATAGTGGGTGACGTAGAACTCCATGGGTCCAATCAACGTAATCTCACAAGGTTTCAGCCCAACTTCTTCACAGGTTTCCCTTACCGCCGCCTGGCTGGGGGTCTCCTCGGGTTCAATTCGCCCCCCGGGAAAGCTGATGTCACCTGGCTGCGTACGCAGTGTCAGAGCCCTCTTTTCCAGAATTAAATATTGTTCTTCTCCTATCGTTTGAATCAGCAGAAGGACGGCACTTTGGCGACGATTGCCAAAGGGACGGCATTCCCACTGACGGAAGATGTCCAAGTCAAGCAAAATAAAAAACTCCTGTCATTTACTGAAAAATGGTCCTGTGTTAACATAAATGTAGCACAAGCGCTCTTCCTTTATAATAATATACCATTTCCGCCATCGCTCCCATTTAATTTTTGTTAAATTATGAACTTATCGTACAAGAGGAGATTTATGAAGAAAATTAGTTCTTTTATTTTGTCGCTGTTGATTCTTTTCAGCCTCAGTGTCCCGGCTTTGGGAGCAACCACGTCGAAGAAACTGCTGCCGGTAGAGCCCCGAGTGAAGGCTAAGGCCGCCATTTCCTATGATTTGACGAATAATGAAATCATTTTAGAAAAGAATATGAATGAGAAGATGTTTCCGGCATCCATCACGAAGCTTATGACTGCTTTGCTTCTGGCAGAGCACTCAGATCGCGAAGATGCCCTGAAGATTGGCACAGAACCGCTGAAACAGCCTTCCTTTGCCATTAATAAGAATATGTACAAGCTCTATAAAGGCGACACGATCACGGCAGATGCCGCCATGAAAGCCATCCTCCTGCCCTCTGCCAATGATATGGCTGTTGTGGCCGCGGAACATGTTGGCACTACGATTGAAGGCTTCGTCCAGATGATGAATGAAAAGGCCAAGGAACTCGGCATGGCCAGCACTCACTTTGTCAATCCGTCTGGACTGCACGATCCGGAGCACTACACGACAGCCTATGATCTGGCAAAACTGGCGAAAGCAGCTTATGCCAACGACTGGGTTCGAGAAATCATTGCCACCCAGACTGCCAATATCCGAACCAAGAATCAGAAGATCGGTGACATCAAAAATTCAAATCAGCTCTTGGGCATCAACGGTAATGTCGGAGGAAAAACCGGCTTTACACCGGAAGCCGGCCGCTGCCTGATCGGTATTTATGTGCGGGATGGCCGGGAAGTGATTCAGGTACTACTGAATGACGGAACCACCAGCAAAAGCACCCTGGTGTTCACTGATATGGCCGCCATGGCAGATGAAGCCTATGCCATGGAAAAGGTTGCCATGGTGACCAAAGGCACACCGGTTGACAGCATTACCGCTGAATACAAGCTGTTCCGCTGGTTCGGACCCATTAAAAAAGTTCAGATCAAGGCTCAGATTCAGGACGATCTCATGCTGTACAACAACACCATCAACAATGACTCGGAAGGTCTCACTCCGTCAGTTAAGCCCCTATCCAACCTGGATGTGTTCGAACTGAACGAGGGACTCCCGGTGGCAGATATCACCCTGGTCAAAGGGGAAACGACCCTGACCACCAAAGCGCTCTCCCAGACAAATACCTTCGACTCCATTATCATGCCAAATGCAGTCCCTTATGCCGGACTGGCAGTGGGCGGCCTCCTCGCGGCGGCGCTCATTCTTTTCCTCATCATTCGAGGTCTGCGATCGAGAAAATCTACCCAGCACAAAATCCGATCAAAACGCCAGGCCAAACGCAGAAAAACAGCCCGAACCAACTTCACAGATCGAATATAATACGTTTCAAAAAGACTTCCGCTGGAAGTCTTTTTTTACGGCTCAGATCTCAGATCCAGGATGTCCCATGTCTGTATATAAATATGTTGGTCTGTTGGTCTGTTGGTCTGCTGGTCTGCTGGTCTGACGTTAGTTTGTAATGAGTCCCTTCAGAGAAGACCAGTTTCTCTGCTGCAAGGCGAATGAAAGGCCTTATCTCTTTCGTTACCGCTTTGAAATTGAAGGGATTGCCTTTGTAAGGTAAAATAGACTGGTATAATAATAAAGAAACCTTTTCATTGCCTCACTATAAAACAGGCTTCTGCCTTCAGGAGAATCGACCATGCTGCTTTCAGTCATCACGCCAGCTTACAACGAGCAGGAATCAATCCGAAAACTTCATCAACGACTCACCTCGATTCTGTCCCGGGACAGCTTCGAAACCGGTTATGAATATGAGCTGGTTTTTGTAAATGACGGAAGCCGCGACCGGACGCTGGAGGAGATCAAGCAGGTTGCGGCATCAGATCCCCGTGTCAGATACATCAGTTTTTCCCGCAATTTCGGCAAGGAAGCTGCCATGCTGGCTGGTTTGAGTTTTTGTTCCGGTGATTTTGGCATTATCATGGACAGCGATCTGCAGCATCCGCCGGAGATGATTCCGGCAATGATGGATCAGGGCCGGGCCGGTTTCGATCAGGTCATTGCAAAAAGAACTCGCAGCGGTGATAAGAAAGGCCGGACATTTCTGTCGAAACTTTACTACCGCCTGGTGAATCACCTGATTGATGTGAAATTGGAAGATGGCGTCGGCGACTTCCGACTGCTCTCCCGTAAAGCCATCGATGCGCTGGTGTCCATGCGCGAATACACCCGTTTCTCCAAAGGTTTGTTCGCCTGGATCGGTTTCCGCTCCACCGTGATTGAATATGAGAATGTTCAGCGGGAAGCCGGAGAAACGAAATGGAGCCTCAAAGCCCTGCTGCGCTACGCAGCGGATGGAATCATGAGTTTCAACGACAAGCCGCTTCGAGTCAGCTTCTACATCGGCGCCATCACCATGTTTTTGGGACTTTTATACATCCTTTACTCCCTGGTCCGGGTTCTGGTGGTAGGAATTGAAGAACCAGGCTATTTCACGATGATTTCAGCCATCCTGATCATGGGCGGCGTACAGCTTGTCTCCGTCGGAGTGCTGGGTGAATACATTGGAAAAATTTATTATGAAGTGAAAGGGCGCCCTCATTTTCTGGTTCAGGAATCCAATATTCCTGACCTTACAGAACGCAGCGAGGCGAACCATAAAGGAAACAACGCACCATGAAAGAACAAATGCAGCAACAGTTTAACAATTTGATCCGCTCTGTCAGGGATGGTTCCATTTGGAACCATTCCCTGCTTCGTTTTATCCTGATCGGAGTTTTCAACACCTTTCATTTCTGGCTCTGGTATAATCTCTTCCTCAAACTGAGCATCGCCTACCCCGTTGCCTTCACCCTGGGTTTTGTGCTCTCCATGATCGGCTCTTTTTTTCTTAATACCTATTTCACCTTCAAAACAAAGCCAACGCTCAAGAAGTTCATCCGATTCCCGCTTACTACACTGCCAAATTACCTGATCAGTCAAGCCGGACTCTGGCTCCTGGTAGAACAGCTTCACCTGGCCAAAAACATCTCCGGCCTGCTGGCTTCACTAGCCGCCATACCGGTAACCTATCTGGTCACCCGTCTGATTCTCACCAGGGAAGAAGGAACACCTGTTTCTTCAGCCTCCAAATATGACAGCCCTTATCAGCTTCAAGCCCGGAAATTAGGCGAGAAGATGCGCTGGCTGGATACCAAGGACCTGCTCATTCTGGCTGGCCTGATCCTGTTCTCTCTCCTGCTTCATCGCTACATTTTCAAATCAGGCTTCCTGTATGGTGATGATCATACCGACTCAACGGTTCAAATGATCTTTTTCCTGCCTTACCTTATTAAAGAAGTGCTGATCAAGGGACATTTCTGGGCCTGGACCTATGGCATGGGCGGTGATATCTTCTCTGAGTTCTCCTACTATTATACGACAGCACCGATTATCTGGTCCTTGCTGCCTTTGTTTAAAACATTGCCGGAGTCCTGGTATACCCTGGAAAATTCTCTCAACCTCAAGCTTTTTATTTCCATTTATAAGCAAGTCTGGATCATGGCCCTCATGTATGGACTCCTGCGCTACGAAAAACGCAGCAGGGGCTCGTCCTTCGCGGCAGCATTGGTTTATGGCGGCGGCATTTATTACATGTGGAACGCCAATTTCTTTGATTTCATGACGGATGCTTATCTCTGGGTTCCTCTCATGGTCCTGGGCTATCGGATTTGGGAAAGGAGACGAAACTTCTGGCCGCTGGTCATATCAGCTGCCCTGGCTGCAATCAATAATTATTACTTCGCCTACCATACTTATCTGTTTTTTATTCTCTTTGTATTGATCATGGCGAAGTCTCCAAATTACGGCCGCAGCCTTCGGGAGAAAGCTGCAAACTGGTTCCGGGAAGTCGGGGGCTATGCCTGGCAGGGCATCGCAGCGCTGCTGCTGTCCATGTTCGCGTTTCTTCCGGCAGCATTCGCTTTCCTGCGGATCGACCGATTCGATACGGTGAATCCCGTTTCCTTGTTCTATTCCCAGGATTTCTATATGAACATGCCGATCAACCTGTTCTTCAACAACTCAACCCTGGGGATCCCGATGCTCATAATCCTTGCCTTATTCATAAATTATCGCAGGACTTCAGAGCTCACCGACCGAAAAATTTTCCTTCTGCTGACCTTCCTGATCCTGTATATGCTTCCGTTTACCGGTTATTTCCTCAACGGGATGAATTACCACTCGGAACGATGGTTCTATCTGCTGCTCTTTGTATTCAGTTATGTCCTGGCCGATATCCTGGATGAAATGAAAAAGCCCCACCATTTCAATCTGTTCTGGCTCGGGCTCATCTTCATTGGTTCCTCGGTTCTGATCTATCTGCGCTGGGACGTTATCAAAGGATTTGATGACAAGGACAAATATGTGGCGGTTCTTCTCTTTAATCTGGCTGCGTTCCTGCTGATTGCCCTGCGTCAGCAGATCAGGCAAATCAAATGGCGCAAGGTTAGTGACGCGGTCGTTGTTCTGCTCATTTTCGGCATTATGGTTGGAAATAACCTGGCCTATGCCGGGGATCAGAATTTGAACCTGAATTCAGCCAAAATGGAAACCGAGAAAATGAAAAGCCCCGAGCTGATTGATATCATGAGTCGGGTTGTCCCGTCGGAAAATGAATTTTTCCGTACCGTTTTCCGGAATAACCGCATGGAAAATGCGACTACCTATTATGATTACTATGGTATATCGACATTTTCCTCCATGACCGATGGCAACATGCATGACTGGATCAAGCGGATCCTGAATATCCGCCATGATATTGTCTATCTTTCCTCGTTCAACAACCTGGATGATCGGCTCTACCTGGAAGGTCTCCTGGGCGTCAAATATCTCATCACGGAAAATGGCAGCTACGAGCCAGTCCCCTATTACAAAAAAGTCTACTCCAACCAGAAATACACCCTGTACGTAAACGAGTATACCGTCGGAATGGACTTATGGTTTGAGGAAGAACTTCCAGTCACCGAAGTCTATCAGATGATCAAACCCGACATGGATATGAACCTGATGCATTTCGCGATCACGGAAGGGAAACCAATCCTGCCTCAAGGCACCCCTGTCCGCTCGGAAGAAATTCCACTGACCGATTCCGTCATGACCTTTGACAAAGTCTATTTCAACGGTCAGCGCATTGAATTTGACGAAGGCGGCGCAGTTACTTTTACCATCCCTGAACCTTATGATACCTCTCAGCTGTACCTGCATAACTATCTTCGCCCCGAAGACCAGAAAGAATTTGACCAGACCGTCAACAAAAAAACCGTTTTTAAATCCTACGAATCCAATCCTTATGTTTACTACACCAATAATTGGACTTGGGCTCTGAACGGCAATGAACCATCCATCCGTTGGACCGCTGCCAAGAAATCTTATGAAATCAAGGATTTCTATCTGCACCGGGTTGATCTGAGTGATTATGAACAGCTCATCGAGCAGCGCAACAAGTACAACATGGAAAACCTGGTGGTATCGGGAAATCACATTACCGGAACCATTACCAACACAGAGAAAGGCATCCTGGTACTGAATATCCCCTACAACAAAGGCTGGACAGTAAAGGATAACGGCAAGCCTCTGCCGATTGAACGAATGAACGGGATTCTGTCCGGCATTGCACTGGAACCGGGAACCCATGAACTGATCTTCCAGTTCCGTTCCTATGGCTTTATCCCGGGCTTAATCATTACCCTGCTAACATTAATTGCCCTGGTTGGCTATGATGTCTGGCGCCGCCGGACTCATAAACTGATACTCCCGGTAAATCCGCAGGTGCTGTCTCCCATTGTCCCGCTGGAAGATTCTATTCTGGCTTCAGAATCCGGACAAGGAGTTAAAATTCAAAGAAGATCCTACCTCCGGCCTGAGCTGAAAGAACCCGAACCGTCCGTTCCTGTGACATCGCCCGATCTTTCGGGTGCCTGTCGGCCGGATGATCTGGAGTTTGATAACCGGTGCTATTCCCTTCCAGACGAGCTGAAGGAAATCAATGATCCTCCCGCTGATTAACCAGCGTAGAAATCAACAAGGAGAATTCCCAGGAATCTTTCTTCCATGGAACGAAGATTCCTGAGAAGGTTCCTCCCTGAGAAGGTTCCTCCCTGAGAAGGTTCCTCCCTTAAAAAAACTTCCAGGGATACAATCGGCATGGACCGATATCACTCGAAAGAGAGTCGATAAAGAAACAAAGCGAGGTTGACCCCACCCAGGGGCTTCAACCTCGCTTTGTTCATATTGACGAATCAATCATCATTTTTTTCGCTTTTTGCCGTAAATTCGTTCCATCTGTTTTTGCTTGGCTTCTGATACCACTCGTTTCCGTTGGACCGGAACAGTTGCCGCTGCTGTTTTAACCGGTGCAAAATAAGTTTGGCTCGATCCGGAATCCAAAACCAGGACATTGTAGGGTTCTCTGCCTACTCGCCAGGCTGCATAAAAGTCGGTTACAGAACCAGCCAGGTTTAGAATCAGGGCCGACAGTCCGACCCAGAACCAGTCAACCGGCAGAATCAAAGTAAGAAGCGTGATCAGGAGTGTCAGGAAAAATGCCGGGGCCAGCAAGACAATGCGGTGATCCCGCTTAGAAAAATAAGCCCTGGAGCTGGCATATGCCGTAGTCCCCTGAAATCCGAGAGAAGCCTTGGCAGCAGAAAGACGCTCCATGGCCATGGCATGGATCTTTTCATGGATCAGAAGATAGAACGCCGCGATCAGCAGAATGGCTCCCAGCTTTGCCAGGATGTAAGGAATGGACGCTGGTTCAGCGTCTGAATCAAATAGCAGCGAAAACACGGAGAAAACCTGGTTCCCAATAAAAAATAAAGCTGCCATCAGGACAAGGGCGGCAGCATTGAGCTTCCATTTCAGACTTCGGTTCTTGGACAGATCAAGCTCTCCGGTTGATTCATACCGTTCAGGCAATTGCAGAGTTGTTCTCATCGATTGGTCTCCTCCTGGTTTAACTGGTTAATAATCGGGATCAGGTCCTGCGCTGCCGCAATCATAAAATCAGGCTTCGCCTGCCGCAGGATCTCAAGATTCAGTCTGGTGTACTCGACCCCGCAGGTCCAGGTTCCGGCCGAGCGCCCAGCCAGGAGATCGTACGGGGAATCTCCCACCATGATGGCCTGTCGCGGTTCCACGCCTAATAACTTCACTCCGTGAAGCACCGGTTCGGGATTCGGTTTGTGAAGCAAGGTAGCTTCCGGTGTCACCACCACTTCAAAATGACGCTTCAGTTCCAGCGCATTCAAGCTGCGCAGCGCGGCTTCACTCCGTTTGGAGGTTACAATCGCTAATGCCAACCCCATGTCCTGTAATTCGGTCAGCATTTCCCGGACTCCCGGAAAATGACGGATCATGTCGTCATGAACCATCTGATTATACTGTCGATAGGTTTCTACCAGTTCTTCCGCCTGGTCCGGGGCATATCGACGCATCGATTGAATAAGTGGTTCACCGAAAAAGGAATAGATTTCCTGATCGCTTACTCCTTGAATCGAGTGAGTGCGAAAGGTATGCCGGAAGGATTCGAAGATCAGGCTATTCGTATCTGCGATGGTCCCATCCAGGTCAAACAGTACCGCTTTAATCATTGCTTTCTCCTGCTTAATGGTTGATTTTATCACTTTCTTATTATATCAGATAATTCTTCTCCTCCGGTGGAACTTTCGCCGCAGTTCCTCAGCCCGTGCCGAACAGGAAGAATCAGTTCAGGCCAACACCTCCTCGACCGCCAGCCTGCACCTTTCGAAATTAGTTTTGCAACACTTAAGTATCTGGCTGGCATCGGTCGAACCTTTGGGGTGAACTGCCAATGAAAACAGGCCGAATCATGATCGATCCGGCCTGCAGCAACGTGATATTAAGCTATTTGGTATTTAGAGGAAGTACTGCTTGGAGTCAATCTCCTGCTGAAGTTTATTCGACAGATCTTCCAGAGACAGTTCGTACTGGAAGTTTTTCCCCTGCTCATCCGTAATGAAATGACGAACCGTGAAGATATTCTCCTCGATTTCCTTATCGCCGATAACCAGCATATAAGGAACCTTTTCCATCTGCGCAGCCCGGATCTTATAGCCGACTTTTTCATTGCGGGAATCCAGGTTTACCCGGAATCCTTTCTCACGAAGCTGAGCGGCAACGCCGGCGGCAAATTCCTGATGCCGTTCTGTGACCGGGATCAGACGAACCTGCTCGGGAGCGATCCAAAGCGGGAATTTTCCAGCGAACTGCTCAATCAGAATGCCCATGAACCGTTCCATGGATCCGAGGACGGTCCGATGAACCATAACCGGACGAACCCGGTTGCTGTTGTCGTCTACATAGTACATGTCGAAGCGTTCCGGCATCTGGAAGTCCAGCTGAATGGTTCCACACTGCCAGGTCCGGCCAATGGCATCGGCCAGATGGAAGTCGATTTTCGGGCCGTAGAATGCGCCGTCGCCTTCATTGAGCTGATACTTTGCACCCAGTTCTTCCAGCGCTTCGCGCAGCTGGTCGGTAGCCAGGTTCCACTGTTCTTCCGTTCCCATGGAGTTTTCCGGACGAGTGGACAGCTCCATATGGTATTCGAAGCCAAAGGTTTTGTAGATGCGGTCACACAGCTCAATGACACCCTTAATCTCATTTTTGATCATGGCCGGAGTCATGAAGAGATGGGCATCATCCTGAGTGAACGCCCGAACCCGCATGAGTCCATGCAGTGCTCCGGAGAGCTCGTGACGATGAACCAGTCCCAGTTCTGCCCAGCGCATCGGGAAATCGCGGTAGCTGTACATCCCATTCTTGTAGATCAGAATAGATCCGGGGCAGTTCATCGGCTTAATGGCATAATCCGCCTCGTCAATCTCGGTAAAGTACATATTTTCCTTATAATGATCCCAGTGTCCGCTCTGATGCCAGAGGGCTTCATTCAGGATCATCGGAGTCTTGATCTCGCCATATCCTGCTTTAATGTGCTCCTGGCGCCAGTACTCTTCCAGTTTATTGCGGATGATCATGCCTTTTTCATGGAAGAACGGGAAACCAGGTCCTTCTTCCTGAATCGAGAAGAGGTTCATCTCTCGGCCGATCTTCCGGTGATCCCGGCGCTTGGCTTCTTCCAGCCGATGGAGATATGCTTCCAGATCCTTGGCCTTTTCAAAGGTTGTGCCATAAATCCGCTGCAGCATTTTATTCTTCTCATCACCGCGCCAGTAAGCTCCGGCAATGGACATGAGTTTGACCGCCTTGACCTTGGAGATATCCTTCAGATGAGGACCTCTGCAAAGGTCGATGAATTCACCCAGGGTATAGAAGCTGATGACAGAATCCTCCGGCAGATTCCGAATCAGGTCGACTTTATACACTTCTCCCATGGGCTCAAAGTGTGTGATCGCTTCTTCCCGCTGCATTTCAGTCCGTACCAGTTCATGGCCTTCCTTGACGATCTTCTTCATCTCATTTTCAATGGCTTCCAGATCTTCCGGAGTAAACCGATGCTCTGTATCGAAGTCATAATAGAATCCGTCGTCAATGGCAGGTCCAATGGCAAACTTAACATCCGGATAAAGCCTCTGAACGGCCAAGGCCATGATGTGGGCACTGGTGTGCCAGAATATCGCCTTTCCTTCCTTATCTTCGAAATCCACAAAGCGAACTTCGCTGTCCTCATTCACTCGTTCCTGCAACCCTCTGGTCTGCCCGTTTACCACTGCGCCCAGGGTATTTCTGGCCAGACCCTCCGAGATGCTGCGCGCTACGTCAAATAGCATTACGCCATCTTCATATTCACGAATTGATCCATCAGGTAAAGTAATCTTGATCATTGGTAACTCCTCCTCAAACTGATTTTTTGATAAAAAAAATGATCCACCCACCATAGGGCGATCATACTCGCGGTTCCACCTAAATTTGAACTCAGATGATTGTAACGCACGTTCCTGCGCCGGCATTGAATTGCCGGAGACTCCGGGACTGGTTTTCCACTCGGGCTTCATAAGATGCTCCCACCTGCCATCTCTCTCTAGGAATCTGCCATGAATGTACTCTTTCCCATCTAGGTCTTATATTATTCTACTATGTTGGAATGATTCTTGCAATAGTCGCAAAAAGAATTAATTGTTAAGCCTGATATCCAAATAGTCGCGCAGGCGCAAAAATCAGATCGACTAAATCCCGAGTGACCTGACTAGGTAACAAGATACCGGTAATACGCCTTCTGCTCATCATCGGAAAGATGTTCAAACCCAAGTTTTGTCAGGATATGCCTGCTCCGCTCATTTCTGAGTACAGCATCGGCATAGATGGTCCGAAGATCCAGAGCGTGTTTGGCGTAGTCCAGCAGTAAACGTTGAGCCTCCGACCCACACCCCATTCCCTTGTATGAATCATTCGCTATCAGAATACTCAACGTCCCGCATTTTTTCGCCTTATCAATCTGCTTCAGCTGAATTTCTCCAATACATTTCCCGGCAGCACAGATCCCAAAGTAAACTCGATCAGATCTCAACGCTTTTACCTGATAATATCGGTTGATTATGTCTCTGTCGTAATGAAAGTCATCCTCAGTCATTGCCGGGTCTGGGATATATTGTTCAAAGACCTCATGACAACGATCAAATGTATATGGTTCCAGTGATATTTTTTCCCCTTGAATGATCACAATATTACCCTCAACTTTCTTTCAATGGAGAAACCCCGTTCCAAAAACACTCAGTGACGCGGATCAAATCTCGAAAACTATTGATGTCAGCCTGATTTCTCCGCAGTTTCATCTCCCTGGAAAAATGTCAGAGGTTATACATTCTGTTGGATTCAGCTGTGGCTCTTCGATACAAAACGTCTCGTGTCCTTCAAACTTACAATGATTTTTCTCTCAATAATCATTGTACTCTTCTGATGCAACACTGAGAGGAACTTTCATGGATGCTTAAGTTCTAAAATCAGCATAACCTTAATCAGGTTCTTCTGTAAAGCAGGATCCCCTGGAAAGTTTCGCCTTAACGCCACTGCCTTGAACGGCACTGTTTTGAACAAGCTGGTCATACAGCCAGGCATTGCCCCGCCATGTATAGGATAAACAAAGCCATTGAACAGCATGGACTGGGAAAAATCATGCCATGGAACAGCACTCCTCATCATCTGATTTTCACTTCAAGAGATAGGAAAGGGACCGCGGCAATAACCGTGATCCCTTTTTTAGACTTTTTTCGAACAGGCGGATCGCTCGATCCTCAGATGCCTTATTTCTTCTTATTCAGGGCGTGGATCATCATGCCATCAATTCCCAAGACTGCCTCATAGAAAGCCTCAGGAAGCGTCGGATGAGCGTGCATGACGGCCTTGATGTCTTCCACTGTCATCCCCTTATTGATGGCCAGGATGCCTTCATGGATCATATCAGAAGCGTGCGGGCCAAAGATATGGACACCCAGAAGTTTGTTATTCATGTCCGTAATGATTTTAACCAGACCGTCCGTTTCACCGAGCGCGAGGGCTTTCCCGTTGGCAGCCATCATAAACTTATTTGTTTTATACTCGATGCCTTCTGCCTTAAGTTCTTCCTCGGAAGCTCCGATGGTGGCGATTTCAGGCAAGGTAAAAATACAGTTTGGTACCGGAACATGTTCCACCGGCTTGCCTTCCATAATGTACTCCGCGACCGCAACACCCTGGTGTTCGGCAGCGTGAGCCAGCAAGGCAATGCCATTGATGTCGCCGATGGCATAAATGCCTTGGGCGGTAGTCATCAGGTTATGGTCAACCTTGATGGAGCCCTTTACCAGTTCAACGCCGGCTTCTTCGAATCCAAGCCCCTTCGAAACCGGTTCCCGGCCCAGAGCGACCAGGACATGCTGTGCTTCCACTTCATAGTCCTTGCCATTCTTATCAAAGTAAACTTTAAAGCCCTGTTCCGTCTTTTCGATTTTTTTCGGGGTGGTCTTTTCATTCACCTCAATGCCCTGCTTTTTGTAGAGGGGCTTGACCCGCTTGACGATCTCGGTATCCACCATACGGAGGATCTGAGATCTTACAGCCTGGGTGACTTTCGTACCCAGTGTCGCATAAATTGAGGCGAACTCCATCGCCACAACCGATCCGCCAAGAACGATCATGGATTCAGGAATTTCCTTCATTGCCAGCAATTTGTCCGAATCCAGCAGTCCAGGCAGGTCTGCGCCTTCAATGGGCGGAGTCGAGGGAACGGTACCAGTGGCAATAATAATATTGTCAAACTGTTCTTCTTCTTCACTCCAGTGAACTTTCATTCCCTCACCCAGTCTGGCCTGATCCAGGATCACCCGGACACCATTTGCCTTGACCACATGTTCCACGCCGGAAACAAGAGTTTCCACGACATTGGCCTTGCGTTCGAAGATCTTGTCGCCATTGGGCTTCGGGGTTCCTTCTACTTCAATTCCGTATTCCATCGCGTGCAATGTATCATGAAAAACCTCGGCGCTGCGATGCAGCGCCTTGGTTGGGATACAGCCGCGATTCAAGCAGGTCCCGCCAATGCGGTCTTTCTCGAACAGGGTGACATCAGCCCCCAGCTGAGCAAACCGAATGGCACAGACGTATCCGCCGGGACCGGCTCCGATGATCGCGATCTTTTTACCCATTTATTTACCTTCAGTGTCCGGCGCACAGGCGACCGGCTTTGTTGCATAATCCTCTCCGAGCTCCTTCTTAAGATCCGGTGTCCATTTCAGGATCGGATTCTTAACAGCGGCAACTTCATCGATCCGGCGAACCGGGGTGTTGTGAGGAGCCGTCTTAAAGATCTGCGGGTTGGTTCTGGCTTCTTCGGCAATCAGCTTCATGGCGCCGATAAAGTGATCCATGGTTTCCCTGGATTCTGTTTCAGTCGGTTCAACCATCAGAGCCTGATCGACGATGAGCGGGAAGTAGATCGTCGGTGGATGGAATCCATAGTCGATCAGACGTTTCGCAACTTCGAGCGTTGAGACACCGGTGGACTTGTCCTTGAGTCCGGCGAATACAACTTCGTGCATGGTCGGGTTCTCATTAATGATCTTGTAGTCGTCCTTCAGGGAGAACTTGATGTAGTTGGCATTAAGAACCGCATCTTCGGATGCTTTCCTGAGGCCATCTCTGCCCATGGACAAGATGTAGACGTAAGCTCTCAGCAGCACACCAAAGTTTCCGAAGAAGCCCTTGATTTTGCCGATCGATTCAGGACGGTCATAATCCCAGCCGTACTTATCTTCCGCCTCATTGTAGGTGACCATTGGCACTGGCAGGTAGGGAGCGAGCTCCTTCTTGCAGGCAACCGGACCAGCTCCGGGGCCGCCGCCGCCGTGAGGCGTTGACATGGTCTTGTGGAGATTCATGTGGAGAACGTCGAAGCCCATATCGCCAGGACGTACTTTACCCATGATGGCATTGAGGTTAGCTCCATCATAGTAAATCAGTCCGCCGCAGTCGTGGATGATCTTAGCGATTTCCATGATGTTGGATTCAAAAACTCCCAGGGTGGAGGGGTTTGTCAGCATCAGACCGGCCACTTCATCATTGGCTACTGCTCTGAGTGCATCCAGATCCACATCGCCTTCCTTGGTGGAAGGAACTTCAACAACATCAAACCCTACCACGGATACGGAAGCCGGGTTGGTTCCGTGAGCCGCATCGGGAACAATGATCTTGGTCCGCTTGGTATCGCCGCGTCTCTTATGGTATTCCTTGATCAGCATCAGACCGGTCATTTCACCGTGCGCACCGGCAGCCGGCTGCAGGGTCACTGCATCCATTCCGACGATTTCACAAAGTGCTTTGCTCAGTTTGTACTGAACTTCCAGGGCTCCCTGTACCGTTGACTCATCCTGATAGGGATGAAGTCTGGCAAATCCGGGAAGTCCTGCCATGTCTTCGTTGATCTTGGGGTTGTACTTCATGGTGCAGGAGCCTAACGGATAGAATCCGGCGTCCACGGAGTAATTCAGCTTGGACAGAAGCGTATAGTGGCGCATTACATCCAGCTGAGTGACCTGGGGCAGGTTCAGCTCTGTTTTCCGCTGCAGATTGGCCGGAATCATTTCATCCAGTGCCAGTTCTTCCACATCCAGCTTCGGAAGTGTGGTCGCGCGTCTGCCTTCCTGAGAGAGGTCAAATATTGTTTTTCCGTATTTATCAAACATCTAGATCACCTCCAAAGCTGCTACGAGCTTATCCATCTCTTCTTTGGACCGGTTCTCCGTCACACAGAAGAGAACAGCTCCCGGCAGGCCGCAGGAATCCAGACTCAGGGGGCCCAGCATGCCTTGCTTTAAGAGTTCTTCATTCATTTTACCAGCGTCAAGATCCGTTTCCATGACAAATTCCTTGAAATACGGAGCATTGAATTTCATTTTGAACTTTCCGGTGGCTTCCAGCTTTTTCGCCAGATAGTGTGCCTTCTGAGCAGACTGAATGGCAGCTTCCTTCATGCCCTCTGGTCCCATGCTGGCCAGATACACAGCGGCAGCAATGGAGTTGAGAGTCTGGTCGGAGCAAATATTGGAAGTGGCTTTTTCTCTTCTGATGTGCTGTTCTCTGGCCTGCAGAGTCAGCACATATGCGGGATTGCCATCCACGTCGATGGAACGTCCGATAATACGGCCGGGAGCTTTACGCACCAGCTTTTCTGTAATGTTCATGAAACCAAGGACCGGTCCGCCGTAATTCAGGTTCTGGCCCAGGGACTGGCCTTCTCCGACAACGATATCGGCTCCGATTTCACCTGGAGTCTTCAATAAGCCCATTGCCAGCGGGTCAATCTGCATGATGAACAGTGACTTGTTGGCGTGAACTTTTTCCACGATTTCGCTGAAATCCTCAACAATTCCATAGAAGTTTGGATAGCCTACCACCAATCCGGCGATTTCCTTATCCAGAAGATCTGCCAGTTTCGCGGTATCCGTCTGTCCGTCTTCAGTCAGTGGAACGTAGGCGATTTCGACATCACGGGATCTCAGGTAGGATTCCAGCACCTGACGGGTTTCCGGGTTAACACCTTCCGAAACAAGGATCTTGTTCCGGCGCTGTGATCCCGTAGCCAGCATGGCTGCCTCTGCCGCAGCGGTCGGGCCGTCGTACATGGAAACATTGGATACATCCATGCCCGTGAGCATGCACATCATGGACTGATATTCCCAGACACCCTGAAGGGTACCCTGGGCAATTTCCGGCTGATAAGGCGTGTACGCCGTGTAGAATTCAGACCGGGAAATGATGTGTTTCACGGTTGATGGGATGTAATGATCGTAAGAACCTGCTCCAAGGAAACAGGTCAGGTCGTCGATGGACTTGTTCTTATTAGCCATAGCACCGACTTTGCGTCTTACGTCGATCTCGGTCATTGCCGGGTCAAGCTTCAGGTCTTCCTGAAGCTTGACGTTTGCCGGCACTGCCTTAAAGAGCGCATCTACTGAGGATACGCCGATTCGATCGAGCATAATCTCCAGGTCTTTGTCGGTACCCGGAAGATATGGATGCTTCAAATCTTATTCCTCCTCGTCGAGCAGCTTCTGATAGTCTTCAGCGGACAGCAGTTCTTCGAGTTCTGCCTTATCGCTCATTTCTACGGCAACAAACCAGTTGCCCCATGGATCTTCATTGAATTTTTCCGGAGCGTCAACAACTTCTTCATTCACTTCAACGATCTTGCCGGATACTGGCATGTTGACATCGGTAGCAGCCTTAACGGATTCTACAACGCCGTAAGCATCGCCTTTAGCGAATTCAGCGTCAACTTCCGGAGCTTCCGCGTAAACAATGGATCCGAGGTGATGCTGTGCATAGTTGGTCAGACCAACATAAGCCTTATCTCCCTCTACTCTTACCCAGTCATGATCCTTCGTGTAATAAAGATTTTCTTTTACGTTTTCCATAATTCAAGTTCTCCTTTTATTTATGTTTTAATAAATTTGATTCTATCTCATCATCAGATGCCTTGTAAACCTAGAAAAATGTTAAGATTTATTTATCTTTTTTGAGGAATTTTCTGGAGATAACGGTGGCCGGCATTCTCTTGTTGCGGACTGCGATGTCAAAGGTGTTGCCCATTTCGGACTCTTCGATATCAACCAGTGCCATTCCAATGGCTTTTCCCAGGGACGGAGAAATGTATCCGGTAGTGACTACACCAATTTTCTTATCGCCCTTGTAAACATCGTAACCATGACGCGGGCTGCCCTTTGCCATTTCAAATCCGACAATCTTTCTCTTGAGTCCTTCAGCTTTCTGCTTTTTCAAAGCTTCCTTGCCGATGAAGTCTCCTTCCTTATCCAGCTTGACGAAGTATCCGTAGCCGGCTTCCAGAGGTGAGATCGTCTCATCGTATTCCTGACCGTACAAGGGAAGGTTGGCTTCGAAGCGCAGTGTGTCTCTGGCGCCTAAACCGATGGGCTGAACCCCTGCATCAGCGATCATTTCAAAGAGCTTGGCAACTTCGTCTTTGTGGCAGTAGATTTCAAAGCCATCTTCGCCGGTGTAGCCGGTTCTGGAAACGAGGCAGTTGATTCCGCCAATATTGACGTCTTTCTTGTTATGGAAGAAGGCAATCTGGGATAAATCCGTATCGGTTAATTTTTGGACATATTCCTCAGCTTTTGGTCCCTGAACAGCAACCTGTCCGGTTTCCGGAGAGACATTTTCAATGACAACGTCATAGCCATCAAGGTGTTCCTTGAACCAGACATAGTCTTTATCCGTATTGCCGGCATTGATAACCAGAAGGAAATCTTCCGGTCCAAACCGATAGACGATCAGGTCATCCACAACCCCGCCGTCAGGATAGCATAAAACGTTGTACTGGCATTGTCCGTCAACCAGCTTCGTTACGTCATTCGTAACAAGGTGGTCAACATAAGCCAACGCATCCTTACCTTTCACGGTAACCTCTCCCATGTGGGAAACATCGAAGATGCCTGCATCTGTGCGCACTTTGTTGTGCTCAGGCACCAGGCCGATGTACTCCACGGGCATTTCCCATCCTGCGTAAGCTACGTTTTTGCCACCGTACTTTGCGTAGGACTCGTAGACTGGCGTTCTTTTTACGTCTTCCATTTTAACCTCCATTGATGAATAAATAATCGGGTTTTTACAAGCCTCATTTCAATTATATTGAAGAGTGGTCTGTTTGCCAATTTTCAATAGGTTTGACACAATTTAATATAAAATGCTTGTCACACATTATACAATCGCCTGAATTGGCTGTTCATGCCATTTACGAACGTTTTCAGGATAATATTTAAATGAATTGTTAACGGTATTTAAAATACAGTAGCCAAAATTTAATAATTGATGAACTGCCTCAGGGGGCGAAAACCCGCGATAAACAAGACTTTGTCAATCAGAAATTTAATTGTTTATTATATAACATATTAATAGACAGTGCATAAAAATGAATAAAACCCAACCTTCTCATGGTTCCATTCTCTTTTGCTTACAGAAAGACCCTGATTCGTGGTAAAATCGTACCTGTAACGATTTCATGCATTCCAACCGGCCGGTTCAGCAACTCATTCACCCTTTTTGTGCATTCCGTCCTGTTCAAAGCGCAAATCGCAAGCAATCTATAATTGATGAACGATGGAGAAAATCTATGAAACACCTTTATTCCTGGACTCTGATTCTCCTGCTGCTGCTTAGTCTGCCCGGATGTAATTTAAATACCGCTCCCTCAACCGCTACGGAGCAGTCGAACCCCTCCATTGCTTCCGGCAGCACCGGGACGAGGGGAACCTCACCGAAAACCGCTCAGACAAAGACCACAACCCCTGTGGTCATAACCAGCGGCATCCTCAGTGATCCGGCACACTACAGCAAGGAAAATCCCAAAAGTCATCCCCTGGTCCCTGTTCCCCGTGATTTGACTACCCTCACTGACAATACGATTAAGGCCAATGAATCGTTTCGGCCCGTCTTTCAGAAATACCTGCAGGAGAACTATCCGGAGTACACCTTCCGGGTAGCGGACATTCTGGATTATCAGAAAGAAGGCAAAACCTTCAAACAGGCCAAAGCCTATTCAAAGGAGAGCATCGATACGGTTTTCTCACTGTATTATGACGGAATCAAAGTGTTCGACTCCTTCCATCGCGATGTTATCGAGCGCCACAGTACGATGAACCGCTGGCGCTATGAATTTCAAGCCCTTCTCGATCAACACTCCACTCAGCAGGTCCCGCTTAAGCAAATGAATCTGGATGTCTCCTACGAACAATATCCGGATAATATTCCGAAAACGAAACTGGATCAACCCTTTGAGCCCAACTCTTCGATCTTTCTCAAAAGCCTTGATCTCTATATCTTCAAAGATCAGCCCGCCAGCTTTCCGATTGGTCAGGAAGCAGCCCGTCTGTTAAATGATACCTGTGCCCTGGGGTATCAGTTTCAGGATATTTATCTTTACTTCGAACAGCCTGCAGGCGGCTTTGTCAAATACCAGATTCCCCCACGTCTGATCAACACTCTGTCACTGGCAGCGGAAATCGATAAAGCCCTGACCGCCCCCGGAAAGGACAACCTGATCCAGATCGCGCCCCCTCGAACTCACAATTAATTTCCTCTTTGATTATTCAGAAGCGATTTCAAACTTTGCAAGGCTGAATCCCTCCACTCCGAATATAGTCTTGCGAAATAAGTCGCTTCAGAGAAACGAATGCTATCGGCCCCAGTTCTTCTCTCTTCATAATCTGCCAAACACGGTAACCTGATCAAACCCAAGAAAGAGCCTTCCCGCGGGAAGGCTCTTTCTTGGGTTTGATCGGGTCAGTTGATCCAGTTTTAAATCGCTGGATTGGCCAGGGACTTCTTATCGTTTCAGGAAACGGTATAGAATTGCTCCCAGTGACAGAA
>JABNAD010000191.1_pt2 | contig 33024 bp, 29 predicted proteins | sample 7240381 | NCBI WGS metagenome assembly JABNAD01 (sample SAMN11332834, study PRJNA596920) | anaerobic digester metagenome | biome: digested sludge; isolation source: digested sewage sludge-derived enrichment culture grown on H2/CO2 | place: Germany: Goettingen
TACCAATACCTCGGGATGTTACAATAAAGACAAATGTTCTGAATATTATCATTTATAGTTTGCCGGCCAACTAACCTCAGCTACAGATCATCCATAGCCTGGCCAACGTTAACCGCAGGGTTTTACATTGCAAGCGGATTCATTTGTCATAAAACGGGAAGGAATTGGATGCACCGAAGCCAAAAAAAGCTTCAGCAGCAAACTGCCACAATGAAGCAATGGAATCCATCAGGGAAACAGAAAGGTGTAATTCAACCGGAGCAGCCTCCCCGGATTAAGCGCTCAACGAAGAAGGTCCAGTAAAGCCGGCCTTAGGCTTATCGGCGCACCTTCGCGCCGGTTTCCGTTTCAAGCGCCGCGGCCAGACGATCCATAAATTTATCAATCTCCTTGTCGGTCAGCGTTTTGGTTTCATCCTGAAGGATAAAACTGATGGCGTATGACTTTTTGCCGGCTTCTATTTTATCGCCTTCGTAAACATCAAAGAGGTTTACTTTTTTTAACATCTGCTTACCTGTTCTGAAAGCAATTGCTTCCAGATCAGCATATTTCACCGATTTATCAAGCACGAGCGCCAGATCGCGGCGAACCTCGGGGAATCTGGATACCTCGCTGTAGCTGACCGAGTGATTCCGGATGACTCCGACAAGGTTATCCCAATGGATACCCGCATAAAACACAGGCTGACCAATCCCGAACTGCTTCAGTAATTTGTCATGAAGACGCCCGATACAATAAATGGCTTTCCCGTTCAGCATATAAACATTCCCTGCTGTAAAAAAGGGCGGCAGGCTTTCAGCAACCTGAAGTCGCCGCTGATCGATGCCTGTTTTTGCCAGCAAAGCGGTGACGTATGAACGCAACTGATAAAAATCCGCTGAACTTTCGCTGTTGTACCAGCTCTCGGGCACCAACCGTCCTGTTACAAAAAGGGCAAGCAGTTTCTGCTCGCGGTAGCTCCTGACAACATCTCCCTTTACATTGGCACCGGTTTGCTCATATACAGTCCCGAATTCGTAGAATTTAAGATTCAGCTGCCTGCGGTTCAGGTTATAGGCTACCGATTCAAGGCCACTGAAAAGCAGGGTTTGCCGCATAACATCAAGTTCACGCGAAAGCGGATTCAGCATCTTCACACACTTTTCCGGGTCAAACCATGCACCGCCTTCATAGTAAGCCGAACTGCTCAGCGAATTGGTCATGATCTCATTAAATCCATTGCTGCTCAGATAATCTGCGACCAGGTTCTGCAACTTCTCCCTGTCAGGGCGCTGATGATACGAAATGCTCGAATTCAGTTTATCTCCGGCTTCAATTTTATTGTATCCGTATATGCGGAGGATTTCTTCAATGACATCTGCAATGCCGAAAACATCTACTTTAAACGGAGGAATGTCAAGTTCCAGCCCCCCGGCAGATTCTGAAACAATTCCGATTTCAAGTCCTTTGAGAATGACTTTGATGTCCGCTTCCGGAATTTCCTGTCCGGTAAACCGGTTTACATAGTCATACGACAGGTTGATTCTGCGATGAATCACAGGTTCAGGATATACATCAACCACGCCGGAGGAAATTTCACCGCCGCATATCTCCTTAATCAGCAATGCAGCCCTTTTCAAAGCTGTTACGGTGATTTCAGGGTCGGTACCCCGCTCAAACCTGAAGGAGGCATCGGTCTTCAGCATATGCAGTTTCGAGGTCTTCCTGACAGATACGGGATTGAAACAGGCACTCTCAAGAAAAACGGCAGTAGTTGAACCGCTCACGCCTGATCTGATGCCGCCAAAAACGCCTGCAATACACATCGGTTCCGAAGAACTGCAGATCATCAGATCTTCAGCGCCCAGTTTACGTTCAACTTCATCAAGGGTTACAAACGGAGTGCCTTCAGGCATTTTCCTTACCACAACGGTATTGCCCGTTATCTTAGCAGCGTCGAATGCATGCAGGGGCTGGCCATATTCAAACAAAACATAGTTGGTGACATCCACCACATTATTGATCGGTCTTACGCCGATGGCTTTCAGACGGTCGGCAAGCCAGGCCGGCGATGGACCGACCTTTATCCCTGAAACGGTGATCCCCGAGTATCTGGGGCAGGCCATGGCATCTTCCACAATAACAGCAACCGGCAGATTGTTGTTATCGGGTTTAAATCCACCGACATCCGGTTTTCTGACTCCGGCGGTGCGATGTTCCGGATGCCTGGCGGTAAGGGCCGCAGCCAGGTCCCTGGCTACGCCCAGGTGCGATGCGGCATCCGCCCTGTTGGGTGTCAGTCCGATCTCGAATACAACATCATTGGTCACCCCGAAATATTCTGCTGCAGGAATACCAATCTTTACATCAGATGGCAGAACCATGATTCCGTCGTGAGAATCGCCAACGCCCAGTTCATCTTCGGCACATATCATTCCTTCGGATATCTCACCGCGTATTTTCGATTTCCTGATTTCAAAAGACTCATCCCCTTTATGGATAATTGTACCTGTTGTAGCAACCACCACCTTCTGACCGGCGGCCACATTGGGTGCTCCGCAAACAATATGAAGCAGGTCGGCCCCTCCCACATCAACGGTTGTAACACTGAGCTTATCCGCATTGGGATGACGCTCACAGGTTATCACTTCACCGGTTACTACCCCTTTTAATCCGCCTTTCAGCGATTCAAACGTCTCAACAGCCTCCACTTCAAGTCCGATATCGGTGAGCAGATGCGAAAGTTCTTCAATGGTAAGATTTGTATCCAGGTAATCTCTGAGCCAGTTGTATGAAATCTTCATAGAGCGGAATATTTTGAAGCGACAAAGGTAGGGAATTTTAGGCTGAAGCCGGAGGTTGAGGTTAAGGCTTAGGTTAAGAAGATGAATATGGTCATGTATATCAAAAAAAGTTCTGGTCTATGTTTATTTCTAGCCTGGCGGAAGATCCCGGGGAAGAAATCCAAACCAAAATTCCTTCCTCAGATTATTTTTAATCAACTAATCCGCTAATCATCTAATCAGCTAATCATCTAATCAACTAATCAACTAATTTTCCCCCAGTCAAATTCACTGCTTTGCAGGTGTTTCACCATTGGCTGGTTTTCAGGGCTTTCGAGTTTTGGATCCTCATCCAGGGTGCGGTAAGCAAGTTCCCTTGCCAGCCGGAGCAGTTTCTCATCTTTCACGAGACTGGCAAGTTTCAGTCCGACCAGCCCGCTTTGCTGCGTACCCTGCAAATCCCCGGGCCCGCGCAAATGAAGGTCTACCTCGGCGATCTCAAAGCCGTCAGTGGTGCGCACCATGGTTTCGAGGCGCTTCCTGCCGTCAACGGTAAGTTTATAACTGCTCATCAGGATACAGTGCGACTGATCGGCGCCCCGACCAACGCGGCCGCGCAGCTGGTGGAGTTGCGAAAGCCCGAATCGCTCGGCATTTTCAATAACCATCACCGATGCATTGGGCACATCCACGCCAACCTCAATCACAGTGGTGGCCACCATAATCTGGGTCTTTTTCTCCAGAAAGCGCTTCATCTCACTTTCTTTCTCCGCAGCCTTCAATTGGCCGTGAACAATACTGATCTGATATTCAGGCAGGGGGAAATACCTGGAAACGGTATCCATCCCATCCATAAGGTCCTGAAGCTCCAGTTTATCCGATTCGTTGATAATGGGGTAAACCACATATACCTGCCGACCCTGGCTGATCTGATCCTTCATAAACCGGAACACTTTCAGCCGGTCTTTTTCGTAGAAATGATAAGTCTTAACCGGTTTCCTGCCGGGGGGCAATTCATCAATAACCGAAACGTCCAGATCGCCGTAAAGGGTCATTGCCAGAGTTCGCGGAATGGGAGTGGCGGTCATTACCAGCACATGGGGCGGTATGGCGCTTTTCTCCCACAGCCTGGCCCGCTGGGCGACTCCAAATCGGTGCTGCTCATCAATCACGACCAGTCCAAGGTTATGAAACTGCACCTGCTCCTCAATCAGGGCATGTGTCCCGATAAGAATCTTTAAACTTCCACCCTGCAAACGGGCATGCAGATCAGTGCGCAGTGCCTTGCGGGTAGACCCGGTAAGCAGGGCGACCTCCACATGCAAACCCTGGAGCATCCGGCTGATTGTTTTATAATGCTGTGAAGCCAGGATTTCGGTCGGCGCCATCAGGCATGCCTGGCAGTCATTATCAAGGGCAATCAGCATGCTCATCAGCGCTACAAGTGTTTTTCCGCTTCCCACATCTCCCTGCAGCAGCCGGTTCATCTGCTTCCCGCTACCCAGGTCTGCCCTGATCTCCCTGATTACCTTTTTCTGTGCGCTGGTTAATTCGAACGGAAGGTTATTGTGATAAAACGCGTTGAAAAATTCCCCGATTTTGTCAAAGGAACGGCTTTTAACCTTCTCCATTCTTATGTACTTTAGCCGGAGCAACTGCAACTGAATGAAGAAGAGTTCATCAAATTTGATCCTTTCCTGCGCCTTTGCCAGGCTCTGCGGATCTCTGGGAAAATGTATATTGAACAATGCCTCAGCCCTGGATATTAACTTCGCCTGACGCATAACCTGCGGACTCAATGTTTCAGGTATGGCTTGATATACCTGCGACAATAAAGTCCGCATAATCCTGACGAAATTCCTGGGCGTAAAGCCCCGGCTCTTTAATTTCTCCGAAGTTGAATAGTAAGGCTGGAGTGGCTCCTGCTGAACCTGTATCTCCTCGTCGGCGGGCTCAATATCGGGATGGGTAAAATTGTACTTACCCTGGAAAAGGTTTGGCTTGCCAAAAACGATATATTCCCGGCCAACCTGAACTTTTTCCCTGATCCATTTCAATCCCTGAAAAAAAACAAGTTCGGTCTCTCCGCTGCTGTCGCGAAAAGTCATAACCAGCCTGGAAACCCTTCCCGAGCCTACAGTCTGTATGGCAGTTATCCGGCCTTTGAGCTGCACCCACGCGGCATCGGAGTTAATCTCCCCTACCGTGTAAAACCTGCTCCTGTCAACATAACGGAAAGGATAATAATGCAACAGATCTCCAAAAGTCCTGACTTCAATCTCCTTCCGCAGCATTTCAGCCCGTGATGGGCCAATGCCTTTCAGATATTCAACCGGTGTATCGAGGATATGCCTGACCATGCTTTTTCCAATGCTGCTGTATGACAAAGATACAATTTACCGGCAATCCCGGAAAATGAAACGCCCTGTCGGGCAGACAGGGCGTTTCATTTCTTTCTGTAATAGGGGAACTAAAATTCCCAGAGATTGTGTTCAAACATAAACAGATCGTTTTTCACCCGTTCCGCTTCCATCAAGGCATCGATGCCGGTAGCATAGTCTGATATCCTGCGGTCGTAAACGTTGTCCTCCTTGTAGATATAGCTGGTGAACATCCGTTTCCAGAAGATATCGTCATAGGTTTTTCGGGCAGCACTGTTGTTGCGGTTAAAAACCTCGGCTTTTGCCAGTACAGGCCTGGCCTCCGGGAAGTATATCCAGAACAAAGGATCATAAGCCCTGAATAAGCCCTTTTCATCGTAATTGTCGCGAACCGGGCATATTCCCAGGATCCGGACCTCCATCACGGAGCGCTGCTTATCGAAGAACCAATCTTCCTTTATCCTGAACCGCTTGACATCGGAGGGGTTAAACTTTACCGAAATCACTGTATCATACCAGTCATAAGGCGGATAAGGTCTTTGCATGGTAGCCGAATCGGTACGTTCCAGCCGGTTCATGATTTCCTGATAAGTCAGGGGAACCAGGAACTCATCGGTGGTGCTTGATGCATCATAAGCGGTGATGGTTCCTTCCTTGAGGGCGTCAAGTATAACCTGAACCAGGCTCCTGAGGTCATTGTGGGGAACTTCAGGATAATAGAACGGCTGATTCATCTTCTCACGAAGGTCAATCACACGCCATATCCTCTTACGCCATACCACGTCAGCTTCACGAACCCATGGATAAGTAATGGGCTTTTTCTCAATGGTGACTTTCTTATCGTAAACACCATCGCGCGGAGGGCTGTCGAGCACCTGGGCATCAGCTGATTTTGCAAGACCGGCCATGACAAGGGCCAGAACAAAATAACCAAATAATTTTTTCATCCGTCTTTACTTTATTTTCGGTTTTCAGACTGGATTTTGCTGATTAACCGGATTCAATAATTTTTTGCAGTTGTACCTGCTTATAATGTCTTACCAGGCAATCTGCAAGGTAAAACGATTCGGTGACGTTCTTATTGTACGATAAGACTGATGGTACCCAACCTGCGGTTTCCGTCAGGGCCTCGTGCAATAATGTTCTCCAGCCATATCCTCTCGCCGCGTTTACAGTTTGAAATGAAGGTCTGCATTTCCTGGGTCAGGACATTACCGGTTCCCGGGCGTTCATAAGTATCACCGCCACGCACTCCGACAAACGTATAGGAAACGATCTCAAAATTCAGGTCGAAATCGAAATCATCCGGCATACGGGGGATAATTGCCCTGGCTGCTAGCAGCATGTTCTTCTGAACAGGGCCTCCATCCGTATTTGCGATGAATGCTTTGGGGTCCGGAACACGCTTGATCCTGAATTCGGCCGAGCCCATTTTCCTTTGTGTTTTTCCATCATTATGGACTACCGAGATGGTGGCTTTCTGGCCTAGAGGCACCCGGGCAATCCAATCCTTACCGTCGCGCCGCAATGTTCCCGAGCTGATGGTCGGTTGAATCTGCGATTCCGGTATCCCTGATGCGGCAATGGAGATGGGGTTATCTACATTGGCATACAGCACGTTCATCTTGGTAGGGGCCACGGTAAGTGAAGGGGTCATAACAAAATATTCGCTTTCAAACGGATATTCCTTCAATTCACCATCAGGGCCGGCAACTTTAATGGTTCCGCGGTAAGTCTGCAAACCGGTAGCACCGGCGGTAACGGTATATTTGGCAATACCACCGGAAGCAGGGATGGTACGTCCGCCGATTACCACTTCAGGATTTTGTTTTGAGTCGAGTGCAGCCACCATAATTTCGGCTTCATAGGTATCTCCCTGGAAAACCAGTTTTGAATTGGGGATAACCTTGGGCTGAACCATGTCAAATTTATAGTCTTCGGCAGAAATGGAGCCGTAGAGCAGGGAAACCACGTCAATTTCCACATTACGCACATCGGCAATCAGCTTATTGAGGAAAGTTACGTTGGCGGCGAGAATCACGTGATAGAAATTGTGCTGCTCCCAGTTCTGATTCTTACCATTGGCATCCTTGTAAGGGCCTTCGGTATCCATACCGAGTTTTACATTGGCACGGTGTTTTTCATCCAGCTGATTGATGACATCTGTTTTGAACTTTTCAATTTTCTGTCTGAGCTCTCCGGCCTTGCCTTTCGAACCATCCTGCGATCCACCGAAAAAATAGTTGGTTGAAACATCATACTTATCCCTGCTCTGTATCTCTGAAAGCGGAGTAACTTTTGCTTCATCCACCGTGATCTTTTCCGATCTGGCAATTACATCCCATTTGATATCTTCAATATAAGAAATCAGGTCATTGGAAAGACTCCTTACCTCCTGTGCCCTGGTCCAGAAAGGACCAACTTTTGCTTCATTCATCAGGTTCTGTTGCTCAAACCTTGCGTAAGTCTCATCGATCTTCAGCTTGAGGTTCTCGTTGGTATTCTCCATACTGTTGTTTACCGAGACGAAAGCCTGAATGATCTCTACAGACACATTAAGGGCAAGCAGAGCAGTCAACACCAGGTACATCATCGCGATCATTTTTTGTCGCGGTGTCTCCTTGTATCCAGCCATATTAAAATTTATCTTGTAGTGTTAAAAATCAGTTAAATATCAGCAGCAAAATTATTTCACATTCATTGCTGCAAGCATGTTACCGTAAACATTGTTCAGGGCAGCCACTTTCTTGGTAAGTGTATCGAGCTCCTGCCTGTAACGGGTCATGTCTTCACTTGATCCACTGATATTGGCAAGGTATTGATTGATGCTGGAGTGAAGTTTGTTGGTATCCTCAAGATGTGTATTCGAATTCTTCAGCTGAAGTTCATACACCGCATTAAGGGCGGCCAGGTTGCTTCCGATTTTCTGCAACTGCTCGCTGTATGTCCTGTTATCCAGACCGGTAAAATCAAATTTCTCAACAGATTTTGCCAGGCTCTGGGCGGTTTGCTGATAGGTAACTGCAAACTGGCTGGTTGATTCGTTGGCTTTGGCTACTGAAAGTGAAAGGTCATTCACTGATTTGGCAGCGTTTGAAAGATTTTTAGAATAATCATTGGTTGCCACAGCGGCGCTTGAAAGGTCAGCCATTTTACCGGCGTTCTCACTCAGGCTTCGCAAACCGTTGCCCAGACTTTGTATCAGTTCAGGACCTATCTTTGCTTTCTCAAGCATATTGTCAAGCTCCTGAGTTGGGGTTTTCCCTTTAGGACCTGCGGGTGATCCGCCACCATGATACATGCCGGCCAGTTCCGGATAAACAAGACTCCAGTCAGGCTCAACGTGGGGAGGTTCAAAAGCTGAAAAGAAGAAAATGAGGGCCTCAGTACCCAAACCAACGATGAGCATTTCATTGGCACCGGGGTAGTGATTGATTTTAAAAAGTGCTCCAAGAATAACTACAGAAGCTCCCATTCCGTAAAGCTTTGCCATGAAGTTCCTGAATGCTTTCCCTCTGACGACATTATTCAATCCCATGATAGTTACGTGTTAATTTGTTGAGTGATTAAAGTTTATTGTTTATTCAGTTTCAGAAAAAAGGTAATTTCTGATTAATTATAAATCTTTGAAGCCCTTGCGGGGTTATCATCTTTCTGGCGTCCCATGTAATTCTGTACGCAGCGGAAACCGATATAGCTCTTGGCTGTATCCTGGAATTCATAAGAGCGCGCGTTTACCTGAAGGTAATATGCAATGTCCTTCCAGCTTCCGCCCCTGACAACCTTACGTTTCAATGCGGGAGGATCACTGTCCTTGGCATTGTAGCTGTATGCCGGATTCATATCCCAGGTAAAGTTGTATGCGCTTTCATCAAATGCATCGTTTGTCCATTCTGCAACGTTGCCTGCCATGTCATACAAGCCAAAGTCGTTGGCAGGATAATGGGCCACGATTACAGGCGTCAATCCGCCATCATCCACGTAATTTCCACGCAAAGGCTTGAAGTTGGCAAGGAAGCATCCTTTTTCGTTGCGGGTATAAGGACCTCCCCATGGATAAGCGCTGAATGAATTTCCTCCGCGGGCAGCCCATTCCCATTCTGCCTCTGTCGGGAGCCTGAATTCATTGACTACCGCATTTCCTTTGCTGTTCAGATAAGCCCTGAGCAACTCGGTTCTCCAGATACTGAATGCCTTGGCCTGTTTCCAGTTTACTCCGACTACGGGATAATTATCGTAGGCCGGATGCCAGAAATACCGTTCAGTCATAGGATCATTGTATGAATAAGCATAATCATGGATCCATGCAAGGGTATCGGGATAAACATTTATGATCTCTTTACGCACATAAAGAGAGCGGTCTTTCAGTCCCTGCGGGCGGTTTGCAAGACCTGCATTCACAGGATCTCCGGCAGAATAATCCTTCCCGGCGGCAGCTTTGAAATCAACCCAGTAATATTCATAGAATAACTTCCTGGTATCGATCTCCTTGCGGCGGAAATAGCGTTCATGCTCAGGGAGAAACATATCTTCCAGCGCTTCACGCTCCTCTTCACCGTTCCATTTGATATCTGCTTTCCAGTTAAGGAAAGGAGGATCATAGGTTTCTCCGGTTTTCTTATTCTCTTCAACAAGATAAACCTCGGGATTAATCTCGCCCAGCTTGCGTCTTGCTATGGAGTCCCTGACCCAGTAAACAAACTGCCGGTACTCATTATTGGTGATCTCAGTTTCATCCATGTAGAATGCACTTACGGAAACAGTCCGCGGATCATTGATATGCGCATAAGGCACATCCTGATCACCAACCCCCATGGTAAAACTTCCCATCGGGATATAAGCCATTCCGAATGGATCGGGCTGATAAAATTTCTCACGCTTTTTTACACCCACCAGTTCCCCGTTACCTGAATTTCCGCAACTGCTCAGGATAAGGGCAGCAATGATGTAGTTGAAGAGTCTTTTCATGTTTGTACCTGATTTTAATGCAAATAACGAGCGTTACTCTGATTTTATTATCCCTGCCCGTTTTTTAGACCGACAAAAATAGTAATATAATTTATTAAACCAACTTTTTTAAAAATTAAAGGAAGCGGGTATTCCTGAAACTTCTCCTGGCCTTTTCCAACTCAAGCTTAAAACTGTACCGCACCATTATTTCGTGACTTCCTGCTCCGCCTATCCGCGAAAGCGGTATGTCATAGGCATAGCCGAAACTCAGATCCTTTACGCTCATTCCAAGCATTACCGCCGCTGTTTCCTGAAACCTGTATGTCAGCCCTCCCCAGAATTTTTCATTGTACTGAAGCCTGGCGTTGATATCAACCTGAGCCGTTGTTCCGTCAAATTTAGCAAAAATTCCGGGTATCAGCACATAGGCCGGATTCCTGATCCATGTAATTTCATAGCCGGCAGCTGCATAATAATGCCTGCGCAACTGAAAATCAAGGCCGCCGCTTCCCAGTTCCCTAGCACCTTCCAATAACTGGGTGGCTGAAAGACCCAGATACAATCCACCGGGCTGCTGATAAAAAGCTCCGACAGCCAGATCGGTAAACATGGTGCTTTCGGTTCCGCCTTTAAGGATCGGATCATCATCAACAGGCTTAAGCTTGCCGATATCCAGAGACTTGTTTAAAAATCCGACGTTGAACCCGATTCCTAGCTCTCCGTCACCCACAGGTCGGTTATATGCATAACCCAACCTGACATAAATATCTTTGAAATAACCGATCTTATCCTGCATTACCGATGCCGACACTCCTCCCCTCAATATCCTGACAGGTGCATCACCGGAGACAACGAAACTCTCAGGTGAAACCCTGTTCCCTTCATCATCCTCTATCCCTATCCATTGCTGCCGCATTAATCCGGTAACCGTAATGGCGTCCCTCAACCCTGCATAACCGGGGTTTACAGCCATGTGGTTAAACATATTCAGGGTAAACTGAGGCTCCTGCTGAGCATAAACAAATGATGAAATGAACAGGCCGGCCAGCGACATCGTCATCGCAAACCTCCGGCTGAATCGTGGCATTGAAAAAATCTCAACTATATTTCTTCCTGTCATCCTGGGAAAATATCATATCAGATTCAGGTCACAGCTATCCCGCTCTGGGTCAATAAACAACAAAAATCTAAAATCTTCGGCTGAAATCCCTGATTTTTCAGTCTGCAGCATTAATAACACCGGAACAGCTGAATTATTATACAGCTTCACCCTTGATTAATCATTGAATGCAACAAAAGTAACATTTTCCTCAAAAATATGCATACATGATCCAAAAAAAAGCAAGTAACAATTATTTAACTGACTAATGAGGAAGACTTCTTTTCATGAGATTTCTTCAGGAAAATCTATATACCTTTGCCACGCCTTAGGATATTGGTAAATATTATTGATTAACAACTACTTAACATGGCATTTGTTCAAAACGAGAAACTTTTTTCGAAAAAATGGTTTATCGCCTACGCGCTGATCGTCATCGGATCGTTCATCCTTGCGGCAGGTTTTGTATTTTTCATCAACCCTTACAACATTGTTCCCGGAGGCGTTTATGGTATCGGGATCGTGGTACACCATCTGACTAAAGGGCTGTTTGCGTTCTGGCCGACGGGTATTCCGGTAGGATTGTTCGGACTTGTGCTGAATATTCCGCTTACCATCATCGGCATAAAAGTTCTGGGCCCCCGGTTTGGGGTAAAAACTGTGATCGGCTTTGTGCTGACCTCGGTTTTTATGGACATGCTGACCATGATCGTAGGGGAGAATGATCCCCTGGGCCTTGCCGGAGACGTGCTGATGGCCTGTGTGTTCGGAGGTGTTCTGATCGGTTTCGGGCTCGGCCTGATTTTCAAATCCAAAGCCACCTCAGGCGGATCGGATATTGTTGCCATGATTATCGCAAAGTACACGCGTCTCCCATTGGGGCAGCTGATGATCTATGTGGATTCGGTAATTGTACTCTTCGGCCTCGTGGTGTTTCAGGATTGGAAAATACCCCTCTATTCATGGATTGTAATTTTTGTTACCGGAAAGGTAATTGACATTACCATGCAGGGTGTCAGCTATGACAAGACGCTTTTTATCATCTCAAAAGAATTCGCGCAGATCCGCGATAAAATCATCAATGACCTGAACCGCGGCGGCACCTATATTCCGGGCAAAGGAATGTATAACGATGCCGACAAAACCATCATATTTACCGTTCTTAACCGGAGGGAGCTTGCGATACTGGAGGAGTATATCCACCAGATTGACCCCAAAGCGTTTGTAACCGTTGTGGATGCCAATGAAATCCTTGGCGAAGGTTTTAAATCGCTGCGCGACAAAATTTCAGAGTAGCGCTGCATAGTCTTCAGTCGTCTTTTTAAATTATTAAAATCCGGCTAAAAAATGGCTTTTTTACAGAAGGAAAAACGGTTCACCCGGAAGTGGTTTATCTCCTACAGCCTGATCACCGTGGGAACCCTTCTGGTATCCGCCGGTTATGTGTTTTTTATTACTCCCTACAAAATAGTCCCGGGAGGCATTTACGGCATTTCCATCGTGATTCACCACCTGCTCGGGTGGCCGGTAGGCCTTACGGCACTGGCCTTTAATATTCCGCTTACAATTCTTGGCACGAAGGTGCTCGGGCCCCGCTTCGGTGCAAAAACGGTTACGGGATTCGTCCTGACTTCCTTATTCGTGGATTTGTTTTCCTATTTCTCTGAATTCAAACCTTTGGTCGACAGCGACCCGCTGCTCTCATCTATTTTCGGAGGCGCTTTGGTGGGTGTGGGTGTCGGCCTTATTTTCAAGGCAAAGGCCACCTCCGGAGGTTCAGATGTGATCGCCATGATCATTGCAAAATACACCCGTCTTCCGCTTGGCCAGCTGATGATGGGCGTTGATTCCGTGATTGTGCTGCTGGGATTTGTTGCGTTCGGCGACTGGCATATACCCCTGTACTCATGGATTACGATTTTTGTGATGGGCAAAGTGATTGATGCGGTGCTGGAAGGGGTTTCTTATGAAAAAACCATTTTCATCGTTTCGGATCAGCACGAAGCCATCCGGGATAAAATCATCAACGACCTGCACCGCGGAGGCACTTTTCTGTCCGGCGAAGGCATGTATAACGGGAATGAAAAGAAAGTAATTTTCACGGTGGTAAACCGCCGCGAACTGGCCATGCTTGAGGAATTCATCAATAAAATTGATCCGAAAGCATTCCTTACTGTTATGGATGCCAATGAGATACTTGGACAGGGATTCAAATCGCTGAAGGATAAACTTGAAGATTGATCCCGGATTAATCAATAAGAAGCCCGGCAGGGCTGAATTATTGATTTGATGAGGATAACCCCGGTTCAGTGTTTGTTCCGCACAATGATCATTGCACTGTTTTCAGTTCCTGAATCGCTTCAGCATTATCAAAATGCAAGACCCGGGGACCCGCCACTACCTGAACAATTTCACGATATCATTCCCGTTGGCAAAGATCAGCAATCCGAAAAGCAGCACCATTCCAACGATCTGCGCGTACTCAAGGAACTTGTCGGAGGGTTTCCGCCCGGTTATGATCTCATAAAACAGGAACATTACATGCCCGCCGTCGAGGGCAGGAATCGGAAGCACGTTCAGGATTGCCAGCATGATGGAAAGAAAGGCCGTAAGGCTCCAGAATGCCTGCCAGTCCCAGGTAGAAGGGAAAATATTTCCGATTGTAATGAAACCTCCGACAGATTCATACGCCTTCGCTTCAGGGGAAAAGATCAGTTTCAACTGTTTCAGGTAATTCCCGACCCCTTTCCATGTCCGGTTAAAACCTGCCGGAATTGCGGCTAAAAAAGAATACTGCTTATCCTTGAAAGAAAAATGATCGGCAGGATTGGTCATTGCCCCTATCAGGCCTGATTCGGGCAATCTGAAGTTAAAAGTGAGGGTATCAGCCTGACGCAATACTTTAAGGCTGATATCCTGATTTCTGTATTCCGGGATTATTTCCCTGAACTGATCAAAATACAGCACCTCAAGATCGTTGATCCCAACGATGCGGTCACCTTCCAGCACCCCTGCCGCTTTGGCGGCAGATTCAGCGGAAAACCCCGCGATGACAAACGGCATACGGGCGTTGATAAAATCGGGGGACTGATGCTTGAGCAGCCGGGCAAGGAAACCTTCAGGAATCAAAACATTGAAAGGCTGCCCGTCGCGCTCAACCTGTATGGTCTTTGCTTTGTCGAGAATAATTTTTCCGGGGATCTTAAAGAAATCTTCAACAGGTTCATTATCAACCGACAGGATTTTGTCGCCGTTGCGCAGCCCCATCTCCTGGGCCACAGAATCAGCAACGATACCATATTTATTGGCTTCGGAAGTTGGCAGATACTGTTCACCCCATAGCCAGAGCATACCTATATAAATTGCAATGGCAAGCAGGATGTTGACAGTAACTCCACCCAGCATGATGATCAGCCTTTGCCAGGCAGGCTTGCTCCTGAATTCGAAAGGCTGGGGAGGCAGTTGCATCTGCTCCTTGTCCATCGACTCGTCAATCATTCCGGAAATTTTGACGTATCCGCCAAGGGGCAGCCAGCCAAGGCCATACTCTGTTTCGCCCTTTTTGAATTTAAAGAGTGAAAACCAGGGATTGAAGAAGAGGTAAAATTTTTCCACACGGGTTTTAAAGACTTTGGCGGAAATAAAATGTCCGAATTCATGAAAGATAACGAGAATTGACAGGCTTAAAAGTAACTGAGCAGCTTTAACGAGGATTTCCATACTTTGAGGTCAGAATAAAAAATGAATGAGTTTAACAAAAATACATGTTTTAGGTTCAGCCAGACACCAACTGATTGCCGATTATTTCCCGGGCAATCCGCCTTGCTTCCTGATCAGTTCCGGAATATACCGAAAAATCCGGATTACGGTCAAAACCAACCCGGTGCATGCAGGCTTCGATTATGTCAGGGATCTGAAGAAATTTTATCTGGTCTTTCAGAAAAGCATTTACGGCTACCTCATTGGCTGCATTTAAAATGCAGGGTATATTACCACCTGACTTCATTGCATGGTAAGCCAGATCGAGACAGCGGAAATTTTCCCGGTCAGGTTGTTCAAAAGTAAGTTCGGGATGACTTAGAAAATCAAAACGGGGATACGCTGACTTCAAGCGATGCGGATAGGAAAGGGCATACTGAATCGGCAGGCGCATATCCGGAAGCCCCATCTGGGCCTTTATGGAGCCATCGCCGAACTGCACCATGCTGTGGATAATGGACTGCGGGTGAACTACCACATCGATCTGGTCCGCACCAAGCCCGAAGAGCCATTTTGCTTCAATTACTTCCAGTCCCTTATTCATCAGGGTAGCTGAATCAATGGTTATTTTGCATCCCATTGTCCAGTTCGGATGCTTCAGGGCTTCGGTTTTTGTAACCTGTTCTAAGTATTGTTTATCCTTTCCCCTGAATGGCCCGCCCGAAGCTGTCAGATAAATTTTTTCCACAGGGTTGTGAAATTCACCGGCCAGGCACTGGAATATCGCTGAATGCTCAGAATCCACCGGATAAAGATTAACCCCCTTTTCCCTTGCCAGTGAGGTCACCAGTTCACCGGCTACCACAAAAGTTTCCTTATTGGCAATGGCAATCTGTTTTGAGGCTTCAATGGCGGCGAGTGTGGGGCGCAGGCCCGCATATCCGACCAGGGCAATCAGCACCATATCTATGGATTCCATCGCAATCACTTGCACCAGCGCCTCTTCTCCGGTATATACCTTGATATCAAGAGGCTGAAGCGCCGAAGCGACCTTCTGGTAAAGGTGCTCAGCGCCGATAACAACGGCGTTGGGCCTGAACTCAACCGCCTGCTCGATCAGCAGGGAAGCATTGTTCTGCGCCGAAAGCACCTCAACACAAAAATGCCCGGATTGCTTTCTCACCACATCCAGGGCCTGCGACCCAATGGAACCGGTTGAACCCAGGATGGCCAGATTTTTCTTTTTGGTATTTGCCGACATCAGCTTCTCAGAAAGTAAGATATTTTTCAGGATCAACCGGTGAACTGTTGATCCACAATTCAAAATGCAGATGAGGCCCGGTTGAATATTCACCGGTATTCCCTATGATCGCAATGGATTCTCCGGCCCGCACGTAAGCACCCTGTTTGCGCAGAAGTACGGAGTTATGCTTGTAAACAGTGATTACCGCCCCTGAATGCTGTATTGCGATAACATTCCCGGTTTCCGCCGTCCATTCCGAGAAAAACACCACACCATCGTATGCCGCCTTTACTGCCTCGTTTTGCCGGGTAGCGATGTCAATGCCGTAATGCCTCCTGGAAGCATCAAACCGGTTTGTAACTATCCCCTTTACGGGCGTATAGAAGTTGAGTTTGCTGACGGGCGTATTCTGCCGCGGCGAAGACCTGGAATCAAGATTCAGGTTATAAAGATTCTCCTGTTCATATTCTTTTCTCAATAAGGAATCTTCTTTAGACCTGAGGTTGCTGATGCCGGAATAAGCGGACCTGACCAATGAATCAGTCTGAACCATTGGCTGATCCGGAAATGGAACTACTTCGCCCGAAAGCAGCCTTTTAAGGTTTAGAATATAAAGATCGCGGTTTTTCAGGGCTTCCCCGATTGAATCGGTTCTTACCTGCAATTCATACAAGTCTTTCTGCAGGTTTGCATTGCTGTATCCGGGAATATACTCGCGCAAGGGGGTAAAGGCGATGAGATAGGTGGTCAGGAAAATCAGAATGATGGCAAGCGTCCCTGTTACAACAAATACATTCAGGCGCGAAAGCTTGAATGATAATTTCTCTTCGAAAGTATCTTCATTGAGAATGACCAGCCTGTATTTATCCCTCAGCTTATGATACCAGCGGACTTTACGCTCGTCATTACTATCGGAGGTTCTCCTGAAGGATGCCATAACCGGGATTTATTCATCTTGAAATTGAGGGCACAAATATCGGAAAAAACCAGATACCCGGCCAATTTATTCCCGGATTCATGGATGAATACTTCTATGAAAACATCGCCGGCTTAAAGGTCAGACAAAGGCAGGAGCCGGTCGTGCAGAAAAAAGGAAACGGTTTATTTACTGAGTTTTGGGGCCGTTTCAAAAAAATAAAATATTTTTGCAAATTATCAGTTATTTATAGTGAAACTGAAAACCCGCATATCCTTGACTACAAATACCGTAAACCTGCGACAAGTTGCCTTCTGGGCATTGCTGCTTTCCGTTTTGATTTCCTCCTGTTCTACAAAAAAGAATACATTCACCAGGAGGGCATATCATAACCTTACCGCACATTATAATGCCTACTGGAATGGCAATGAAAGCCTGAAGGAAGGTGCCGCCGAATTGCGGAAAAACGCCAAGGATAATTATGCTTCCGTTTTGCAGATATATAATTATGGTACTGAAACCAATGCCCAGACAATCAATCCGAATATGGACAGGGCTATTGAAAAAGCTTCGAAGGTAATCCAGCGCCATTCGATGTTTTTCGATAAAAAGGAGCATGTTAAATGGGTTATCCGGAGTTATATGCTGATTGGCAAGGCCAATTTTTACAAACAGGACTATAATGCCGCCCGCAGGGCTTTCGAATATGTTACCCGTCAGTACAACTACGATCCGGTGAGTTACGAAGCCAGGCTATGGCTGGGGAAAACCTACAAGCAGCAGAAGCAATACGACAAGGCTGTGACCATCCTGGATGAGCTGAACAAAGAATCGGCCCAGACACTGCTGCCCTGGGTGGTACGCAAGGAACTGCCGCTGGTTTATGCCGACATGTATATTGCTCAGGGAAAGCTGACCCTTGCCAGGGAACAGATTGAAAAAGCCATTCCCCTGAACAGCAATGCAAAACTAAAAACAAGGCTGAACTATATTCTGGCACAGATATATCAGACCGAAGGCAAAGACAGCCGGGCCGGAGAATATTTTACCAAAGTCCTGAAAAGCCCTGCTTCATTTGAAATGGCATTTAATGCCCGTATTAACCTGGCCAGGGTCTACAACGCCAATACAGGCGATAAGAAACTCATCATCCGTGAACTTGAAAAAATGCTCAGGGATATGAAAAACAAGGATTTCCAGGATCAGATATACTATGCACTGGCCGACATCGCCCTTAAGGACAAAAATGACACCCTCGGAATCAGCCACCTCAGGAAATCCGTTGCCAGTAGTTTCTCCAATGACTACCAGAAATCGATTTCTTCGCTGCGGCTTGCCGACATCTATTTCGCCGGAAAAGATTACCGCAACGCCCAGGCATACTACGACACAACGCTGATGTCGCTGCCAAAGGATTTCCCGGATGCTGAAAAAATAGAAACCAAAACCGAAATCCTTACCCGCCTTGTTGAGAACCTGCAGATCGTTTATATTCAGGACAGTCTGCAGCATCTGGCCGCGCTACCCGAAGCCGAACGACTTGCCATTATTGACAAGGCAATCGCGGAATACACCAGAAAAGAAGAGGAAAGAAAAAAACGTGAAGAGGAAGAACGTTTGCAGGAAATGGCCGGCGCCAGTCTTCAGACCAGGCAGATCGTTGACCCTACCCGCGGCACTTCTGCCCTTGGCGGAGGCGGATGGTATTTTTACAACCCTACAGCCATCAGTATGGGTTTCAGTGAATTTACACGAAAATGGGGCAGGCGAAGGCTCGAAGACAACTGGAGGCTCAGCAACAAGCGGGAGGTGATGTCCGATCAGTTTGCCGAAGACGGCAGTGAACTCATGCCTTCGGATTCACTGGCCGGCGGCAAGGAAGGGGGAAAAGGCGGGGCTGATTTCAAAAGCCGCGACACTTACCTGAAAGGCCTCCCTTTTACACCGGAGAGTATTGAAGCAAGTAATCAGCAGATAGCCACCGCCTTGTTCAATGCCGGCATCATTTACCTGGAGGAGCTGTTTGATAAAAACAGGGCTGCCGAAGTGCTTTCGCAGCTCAATACCCGGTTCCCTGAAAATGAAAGTGCCTTGCAGGCCAATTACCACCTGTACAGGATAAACAGGGATCTGGGCAACGAAGCGGAGATGAACCGCTACAAGGATGCCATCATCAGCAAGTACCCCGACAGCGATTACGCAAAAATCCTGATAGACCCCAATTACAACCTTGAACTGGAAGCTGCGCTGAACCGGGTAAGATCCCTGTATGAAGAAACATACCTGGCTTTCAACAGGGGCCAATACCGTACCGCCATTATTTACAGCAACGACGCGCTCGCCAACTACCAGGACGAATCGCTTACCCCCAAGTTCGCATTTATCAGGGCGGTATCGCTCGGCAAAACGGAAAATCAGGACACCATGAGGGTGGAACTGAATAAGCTGGTAGCCGAATATCCAAGCAGCGATATTGTTGACTTTGCCCGAAGGTTACTCGGCGAAAGCAGCCCCGGTGATTCCTCATCCGGAGCCTCCGCGAAGGAAGAAGAGGAAAAGACCGAAAAACCGCTCGACCTCAGCATGTATAAGTTCAATCCCGGAGCCACCCATTTCTATGCACTGATCGTTGATGGCGCCTCAGTGAATGTTTACGGTACCAAGGTCAGGATTTCGGACTTCAACATAAAGAACTACAGCGTGGAAGGGCTTCAGGTAAACAGCGTGCTTCTTGATAACAGCAGACAGATGATTACCATTAGCAGTTTTAACGAACTGGACAAAGCCATGAGATATTTCAACGGCATCAAGGAAGACACTTATGTTTTTTCAGGCATCAAAGAAGGTACATTTGAACAATTCCTGATTTCTGCCGAAAACTACCCGGTGTTCTTCAAAGAAAAAAATACAGCTGCCTACAAGCAGTTCTTCGAAAAAAATTACCTGAAAAAGTAATTCCTGAAGGAATATATCCGAAATTAGCAGTTAATAAAACAATTGTGATGGCAAAAAATACGCTACCTGAACCTCCGCAATCAGCAAACCTGATCCAGTCAGGAACTTTCATTACCGGCGATATTGAATCGAATGGCAATATCAGGGTTGACGGTACACTGAAAGGAACTGTTACTGCCGGAGGAAAGGTGATTCTGGGTTCTACCGGAACCGTTGAAGGCGATATTATCTGCATCAACGCAGATATCGAAGGAAAGGTAAACGGAACCATCAGGGTGAAGGAACTGCTATCTTTCAAGGCAACCGCCCTGGTGAACGGCGAAATCATGACCGACAAACTTGCCATTGAACCGGGGGCAAGATTTACGGGCACTTGCCGGATGGATACCAATGCCCCTGATACCATCCCGGCTCAGCATTATGCCGAGGCCGAACAACAATAAAGAAAACGGGAATCCACTGGCTTCTTACGCCAGATATTCCGCCATTGCCCTGCAAATGGGCGTCATTATTGCAGCCGGTGTATTCGGCGGCTTTAAAACCGACCAACTGCTGAAACTTAAATTCCCGGTATTTACGGTATTTCTTTCCCTGCTTGCCGTTGGCGGAGCCATCTGGTTGCTTGTTAAAGAAGTTAATTACAAAGACAAAGAAAGATGAGTACAAGCAACCATCTGTACCTCAAAAAATTACTGCTGATTACTGCAGCCTCCGGCATACTTATGCTTGTTGCTTTTCTGACCGTACCTCAGTACCTCAGCCCGGCACTTCCGTTCGTATTAATTTTCTTTATGTCGGTGTCCCTGATTTCATATTATCTGCTTCAGAAAAAAGCCGCATCGGGAACATCCGGATTTGTTACCGGGTTCATGAGCCATACCGTACTGAGAATGGCGCTGTATCTTGCAATCATTCTCAGCTATGCTTTTCTCAACCGTGAAGATGCCGTAAGATTTATCATCGGTTTTTTCATTCTATATCTGATCTTTACCATCTTTGAAGTTTATCAGTTTCTGATACTTACCCGGAAAAGCAAGCCCACCGGAGAATAGCTGATGCCAATGAAAGGAATTCAGTTTTTTCTTTGAATTCCGGCTTGCTTTGAACTTTTAGGAGAATTTTTTGTTTAATTTTTACTCGAATATATTAAACAATTCCGTTTGAAATATTTCCCCGGCAAAACAACCGAAAACCTATGATCTTTATCACCCGCAAAGAGCACTTTAATGCCGCGCACCGTCTCTTCAAAGCAGAGTACAGTGATGAAAAGAACCTTGAAGTTTTCGGAAAATGCTCAAACCCGAACTGGCACGGGCACAATTACGAACTTTTTGTTACTGTAAAAGGACCGGTCGACCCGGAAACAGGTTTTCTGATCAATCTGAAGGATCTCAGCAAAATCATCAATCAATTTGTTGTTGACAAACTGGACCATAAGAATGTGAACCTTGAAGTTGATTTTATGGCCGGAAAGCTTGCATCAACCGAAAACCTGGCCATTGCTATCTGGGAGCAACTTGAAAATCCAATCAGTGAAACCGGTGCCCGGCTGCATTGTGTAAAGCTCTTCGAAACTGAAAGAAATTTTGTTGAATACTTCGGAAATTAAAAAACTTGAAATATGAGCAGTGAAATCGTGAAAGACATGATCATCGAAAACATGATGGATGATTATGAAATTAAGGATGGATACCAGAAACGTGACCTATACAACCAGAAAACCATCAAAAAGCTGGCCGGTCATTACAGGGAAATCCTTAAGCTGATCGGGGAAGATCCTTCAAGGGAAGGCCTGGAGAAAACCCCGGAACGTGTGGCCAAAGCAATGCAGTTCCTCACGCATGGTTATGACCTGAATCCTGAGGATATCCTGCGCTCGGCAATGTTTAAGGAAGACTACAAACAGATGGTGCTTGTGAAGGACATTGAAGTGTACTCGATGTGCGAACATCACATGATCCCGTTCTTTGGCAGGGCGCATGTGGCTTATATCCCCAATGGTTATATTGTCGGATTAAGCAAGATACCGAGAATTGTTGACGCCTTTGCCCGACGCCTGCAGGTTCAGGAAAGGCTCACCACCCAGATAAAGGAGTGCATTCAGAACACCCTGAAACCCCTCGGTGTTGCGGTGGTCATAGAAGCCCAGCACATGTGCATGAGCATGCGCGGTATTCAGAAACAGAATTCGGTGACCACCACTTCCGATTTTACCGGGGCGTTTCTTATCGATAAAACCCGCGCAGAGTTCATTCATCTGATTGGTTCAAGGCTTCACGGAAATTGATAAAAGGCGCCATCAGCCGATAAGTACTTTTGCTTTAACTGAATGCCGGCCCTGCTCATCAGGCCGGCATCTGCATTTCATATATCCTGAATAATAGCCAACCATGTCTGCTGTCCGGTCAGCAGCAATCCATTCTTTATTCCGATCAGGTTGTTAATCGGAGATCTGCTACATTCATCAGGGTTATGGCCCGTTATCCGACTCAGAAAGTCCATGCTCAGAATCCTCTGCACTTTTCCTGCCTTTTTGTAAATTAGCCTATCCTACAACCTAAGCTGATCATTCCTATGGATAAGCATAGAATACTGATTAACAACACAATATCTTTTGTAAAAGAAACATTGAAGGATGCTGAAGGCGGCCATGACTGGTTTCACATTGAGCGGGTGTGGAAAAACACCCGTACCATCGCTGACTCAGAATCCTGTAACATGCTGGTTGCGGAACTTGGGGCTTTGCTGCATGATATTGCTGACGCCAAATTCCATAATGGTGATGAAGATGTCGGGCCGGCCATGGCCAGGGAATTCCTGACATCCCAGCATGTTGATGAAGCAGTGATTCATCAGGTAGAGATGATCATACGAAATGTTTCTTTCGGGGGAGGCAATACCCGGGCAACGTTCCGGTCGCCGGAATTATCGGTGGTGCAGGATGCCGACCGCCTCGACGCCATGGGGGCCATCGGCATAGCCCGTGCGTTTCATTACGGAGGCCACAAAAACAGGCAGCTGTACAATCCCGGAATCCCGCCTGATATGACCATGGACAAAGAAAAATACAGAAAAAGCGATGCGCCCACCCTCAATCACTTCTATGAAAAACTGCTTTTATTGAAAGACCGTATGAATACTGAAACCGGTCGCCGGATGGCAAGCCGCAGGCATGAATTCATGCAGACATATCTGATAGAATTCCTAAATGAATGGGAAGGCGGCTGAATTGAACCAGACGCATGTCTATTGCAGTTTTAAGCATAGTTTCCCCGGAAATCAACCAATTTCCCGGCTAACAATCAATAAAATATTCAGCTTTCCCAAGCATTTTTAGCCTCAATCTGTTATATTTGTAATTAAACATCTATAAATGAATTATTAGTAAGCTATGAACAGACCCCCTTTCTCAAAAGACATCCTGAAGATCAAAGACATAGAGGCAATGGCCGATCATCTGGGCGCGCTTCTCAAAGAAGAAATTTTTGTTAAATACAAACGGCGCGGAGCCGTGATTGGCATCAGCGGAGGGATTGACTCCTCGGTTTCTATGGCCCTGGCCGCAAAATACATCGGCGCGGAGCGGGTTTTCGGCGTGATGATGCCGGAAAAAGACTCCAGTCCCGATAGCGAAAGCCTTGCGGAAAAACTCGCAAAGAAATTCGGGGTTCCGCATATTGTTGAAAACATCAGGCCGGCGCTGGAAGGATTCAAATGTTATGAGCGGCGCGACGAAGCCATTAAAAGGGTTTTTCCCGAATTTGATCCGCTTACGGATAAATCCAAGATCGGCATAAACAAAACCGGCCTGGACCAGAAACTACCGCCGGTTTTTCATCTGACGGTTATCGACAAAAACGGCAACCAGAAAAGTAAGATTATTCCCGTCAACGAATACCTTCAGATCGTTGCAGCTTCAAACTTCAAGCAGCGGTGCCGAATGTCGATGGTGTATTATTATGCCGAGAAGATGCATTACATGGTGATCGGGACCGCCAACAAACATGAGATTGACCAGGGTTTCTTTGTGAAATACGGTGACGGAGGAGCCGATTTTTACCCCCAGGCAAACCTTTACAAAACCCAGGTTTATCAGCTGGCTGAATATCTGGGCGTCCCCGATGAAATCATACAACGCACACCCACTACCGACACTTACAGCGCCGAACAAACCCAGGAGGAATTTTTCTACCAGCTGCCTTTTGAGATCATGGACCCCATGTGGTATGGCTTCGAAAACGGTTACTCACCGGATGAAGTTGGTGAAGTGATGGGGATGCCGGCCGGAGAGGTTCAGATTATTTTTGACAACTTCGCCCGCAAGAAAAAAACCACAGAATACCTGAGAGCCAATCCTTACTATTTCCCGGTGATTTAAGCAAAACGCCATGAATGCTTTTGACTATTTCTTCGAAAACACGTCGGCCCTGGACAAGATGGCTGTCACCGGACGCGAACCAGTCATTTTTTCAAGTTTGTTTGCCAATTCATCCAAAACAGCCGCCAGGTTTAAACAAATCCATGGAGAGAATAATTATGTCATCATCCTGAGCGAGAATTCCGGATTTTTTATTACGGTTTACCTGGCCCTTATGAAATCAGGAAATATCTGCGTACCATTGAACCCTGCCATCGAATCGGAAAATCTGGACAAAGTGCTCGAAAAAACCGGTTCAACCCTGGCATTCATCAGCAGGAAATATCAGCAACGCTTCAGCGCTTACAATTTTACCGTTTACGATGATCTGACGCTGGAGAATTGGTGCACGGATGAAACAACGACAGACATTCCCTTTCCCGATCCCGGGTTTGACGGTCAAAGGCTGGCGGAGATCATTTTCACCTCCGGTTCAACGGGTGAACAGAAAGGGGCAATGATCACCCATCGTAATATTATTGCCAATTCCGAATCCATCATCGAATACCTGAAACTTACTTCCTCCGACATCATCGAAGTGGTAATGCCCTTCTATTATTGCTACGGACTCTCGCTTCTGCATACCCACCTGCGGGTTGGCGGGGCAGTTAACCTGAACAACTCCTTTATTTTTATCGGGAGTGTCATCGATGATCTCAATAAATATAACTGCACCGGTTTTGCAGGGGTTCCAAGTCATTTTCAGATACTTCTGAGAAAGACAAGAGATTTCAAGAATACAAAATTCCACTCACTTCGTTACGTTACCCAGGCCGGCGGCAAATTACACACTGCTTTCATAGAGGAATTTATTGATGCTTTCCCTGATATAAAGTTTTATGTGATGTATGGTCAGACAGAAGCCACAGCAAGGCTTTCGTACCTCCCCCCTGAGATGTTGCGTCAGAAACTCGGCTCGCTCGGACGCGGCATCCCGGGAGTTACCCTCAAGGTTGTCAATGAGGACGGTGAACCGGTAAAACCCGGAGAAACCGGGGAAATTATTGCCAAAGGCGACAATGTGATGGCAGGATATTTCAGGGATCCGGAAACTACGGCTGCCACCATCCGGAATGGCTGGCTTTATACCGGCGATATGGCCACCGTTGATGATGAAGGATACATTTTTATGCAATCGCGTGCAAAAGAAATCATCAAAGTAAGGGGGATCCGTATCAGCCCGAAGGAAATTGAAGCCGTTATTGTTTCTTATCCCGGGGTGATTGATTGTACCATTACAGCCGAGCAGGACGATATTGCCGGGGAAGCCATCAAAGCCACTGTTGTGGTGAATGAATCCGAACTTGATAAGTTCACTGCCGACGAGATCAGGGAACACTGCGCAAAGAACCTCGCCTCTTTCAAAGTGCCCCAGAAAGTAGTTTTTGACACCAAACTCTACTTCAACGCAGCCGGCAAGAAATCGAAGTACTGATGAAATCTATTCACCAATAAGTCCGCCCCTGGCCCATAGCATGGTTACCAGCGAATCCATGATAACCGGCTGGGGATGGAAATAATCGATAAAATTCGCCCGTTCTGCTTTTATCTCCGACAAGCGGTCGAGATCATAGGTTTTACCCAGGGACTGCATATCTGCTTTAAACCGGAGCTTTTCATCAAATAGTCCGACACTTTTCAGGTGCTCGTCCACCCCCATATACACCGGAAGTATGATAAATTCCAGTTCGATTCCATGCGCCTCGCAATACGCTTTGATCCTCTTAAACTCCCTGTTATAATTCTGAGGGTATTCATATTTCTTAAAAAACAAATCAAGCCGGAATTGCGCAAGGAGCTGAAGTTCCTGCTGATTTAAAAACTCGTACGAGCGGCTGATGACCTTAGGATTACGGGAGATAACCCAGACGAGATTCATAAATGAGTCAATGAAAATTTCCTTGGTGGTAAAATACTCCCATGGCCTGTCGAAATAGTCCTGCGCGAAGTGAAAAAGATCATATTCACGATGGGTGTTATAATTCATAAAAGCCACCTGAAAATAAACCTTTTCGGGCTTCACATGCTCAACGGCAAACCAGAATGTCTCGAACATGGTATTAAAACTTGCTCCGGGGAAACAAAAATTGTAGTATTCCTCCCCGGTCAGTTCCCCGATCAGATCAGTATTTATGTCCCTGCCCTGCGAATCCCCGATAATAAGGTTTTTAACAGGTTTACGCTTGAATTCTACGGTTTTCCAGAGGATATTTCCGCGCGGACTGCTTTCATCCGTGCGCTGTATCACCCTGAACTTGTCATCATTGCTGATAACATGGGAAATATTCAGAAAGTTATAGGGGTCCACTACGATGATGATCAATACATACAGGAGCAATGGAATGGAAAAGATCAGGCCTTTGAGCAGGTATTTATTCATAAATATCTCTCCTGTGGTTAAAATTGCAGATAAACAAAAGCATCACCGGCACCGCTGTAATAAAAAACAGCCGCCATCATCAGATAATAACCCGTCCAACGCAGTCCGCGGGGAAGACCGTAAAAATAAGACGGCACGTCCACTTTCATCTCCTGCAGCATTTCCTTGATATAGATCACCCCGAATGCAATTATTGCTACAAAAAAGCTTGCAGAATCGAAAATCAGTTTATTTCCGCTCAGGTTGAACCTGAAATCGGAAAAAATATGTGAAAGGAAGTAGAAAGCATCATGGATATTCTGCGAATTGAAGAATACCAGTGTCAGGCTGAAGAACAGGTAAGTAAGGGTCCTGCTGATGAATGTCACCAGTCCCTGTGGCAGCCTTGATGCAATCTGCAGACGCTTCCGTTTGGTTGCAAACTCATAGCTGATGGCAATTCCCTGCAAAAGACCCACTGCCACAAAAGTCCAGTTTGCACCATGCCAGATACCAATAACATAAAAGGTTATGAAGATTCCGGCTATGGCCGCCTTGTTGCCATATTTGCGGTATTTAACAATGAATGGGGAAAAAATAAAGTCATTGCACCAGGATGAAAGCGAAATATGCCAGCGCCGCCAGAATTCCCCCACATTTCTGGCAAAAAACGGCCGGTTAAAATTGTCAACCAGTTTTATCCCGAAAATCCGGGCCACGCCAAGTGCCATATCAGTGTATCCGGAAAAATCAGCATACAGATGGATCGCCTGAAGAAAAAAGATGATCAGCAATGGCAAACCAGTGTAATTTTCAATATTGTTGTAAAGCTGGTAAACCGGATCAGCCAGATTGTTGCCGATGACCACCTTTTTAAACATGCCCCACAGGAACAGCCTCAATCCTGCAGTTACGTTATCTGACTGAAACAAAACCGGTTTGCTGATCTGTGGAAAAAAATGATTGGAACGCTCCACCGGCCCGGCCAGAAACTTCGGGAAAAAGATCAGGTAATTCGCAAAAGCCAGAAATGAAGTTTCGGCTTTCTCGGCCTTTCTGTTAATCCTGATTAGATATCCTAAAGCCTGGAAAGTATAGTATGAAATTCCCACAGGAATAATAAGATCAAGGAGCCCTATTCTTCCCTGAACATTAATAAACGACAAGAACAGATTGACATTCTCAAAAAAGAAATTGATGTACTTAAAAAAGCTGAGAATGGCAATATTGGCAGCGATTGCAACCCAGAAAACTGTCACCCGGAACCTTGTTTCAGCCTTTTTCTGCAACCAAATGCCGAGAAAATAGTTTAATATAACGAAGATCAGGGTAAAAACGACTAATTTTGGAGAAAGAAAGGCAATGAAAAAAATACTTGCTGCAAACAGCACCAATTGCTGGAACTTGTATCCTATCCTGTAGTATAGCAGAAATGTTACTGCCAGGAAAACAAAAAAGTACAATGAGTCGAAATGCACCTGTTCAGGGATTGATTGATTGAATGAATTAAAATCTTATAAACTATTAAATCAAACGCTATGTTCAAGACAAATTTAAACTTTTTGCTTTTCACAGCAGCGCTTGTGTTCGTTTTTTTATTTAACGGTTGTAAAAACGAAAAAACAATGGTTCCCGGCGAAAACTCTTACAAAATAATGTTTCTTCACCACAGTACGGGACATGTGATCTGGAAAGGAGAAACCGGCGGGATAAAGGGATTGTTCGGGAAAAAAGAAGCTGTTCCTTCCTGGTTCGCAGATTATAACAAGGAAAACGGAACCGACTATTTCATCACTGAACAGAATTTTCCGAAAGCCCAGCCCTATGGATGGAACAATTATCCTTTTGACTACTACAACATCTGGGTAAAAAACGCCGGCGATGAAGCATATATGGAAGAACCAACCCTCGAAATGCTTGTAAAGGATTATAATCTCATCGTATTCAAGCACTGTTTCCCGGTCAGCAACATTGACATTGATCTTGATACCGCTGACATTGACTCTCCGGAGAAACGGCTTCAGAACTACAAAGCCCAGTACGAAGCAATCAGGGAAAAGCTGCTTCAGTTTCCTGAAAATAAGTTCATACTCTGGACAGCTGCTGCCCATGTACAGTCAAATGTTACGGAAGAAGAAGCCATGCGGACCCGAGAATTTGTTGACTGGGTAATTCAGGAGTGGGATAAGCCCGGAGACAACATCTTCCTCTGGGATTTCTACGCGCTGGAAACCGAAGGCGGACTTTACCTGAAAGAAGAATATTCCGCCAAAAAAGGAGATTCGCACCCATCAGCTAAATTCGGCGAGCGGGTTGCTCCCCTCTTTGCATCCAGAATTGTGGATGTAATTGAAAACAATGGCGAAAAAACAAATCTGAAAGGAGAAACAAAATAACTTCTCTCTCTGTTATTTTACCTCCTGCTAATCTTATAAAATAATCCTACGCGAAAAATGTTGCAATTAAGTGAAGTTAAAGACCAGCTGAAAAAATTCATCGTTGAAACGGCCTTTGTACCTGCCGAAAAGGTTCAGGACGATACCCTTATTTTTGTTGAAGGGATTTTTGACTCGATGGGATTTCTGGCATTGATCAATTTTATTGAAGAAAATTTTAAGATTAAAGCTGCTGATTCTGAATTGCTGGAAGGCAATTTTGAATCAGTAAACGCCATTGCCGGTTTCATCAGCAGTAAACTTAACTAATGTCTGAACAATGTGTGGCATTGCAGGGATTCTGAATCTTGGAGGCCTGGAAACGGTCCCCACCGAGCAGCAGCTCACATCCATGCTGGCTGCTATCCGTTACAGGGGGCCCGACGAAAGCGGAATCTACCTGAATCAAAAGATTGGATTAGGCAATGTCCGTCTCAGCATCCTCGACCTGTCCTCCGGACTGCAGCCCATATCGGTCCGGGAAAAGCGCTTTTGGATTGTCTACAATGGCGAATTGTTCAATTACATAGAGATCCGCAGGGAGCTTGAGAACCTTGGCATCAGCTTCGTAACCAACACCGACACGGAGGTTGTTTTACAGGCCTATGCGCAGTGGGGGCCTCAATGCCTGCAGCAGTTTATAGGGCAGTTTGCCATTGCTATCTGGGACAGCCAAAAGGAAGAGCTCTTTCTGGCCCGCGACCGGGTTGGGATAAGACCGCTGTTTTATACCCGTTCCGGCGACCGTTTCATCTTTTGCTCTGAAATCAAAGGCATTTTTCAGGTGCCGGGTGTAAGAAGAGCGATCAGTCACAAAGGGCTTTCGCAGATTTTCTCGTTCTGGACCACCATTACGCCCGACACGCCCTTTGAGAATATCTTTGAAATACCCCCCGGGCACTGCCTGACCATTGGCAGAGGAGAGGCTGCAATTACCCGTTACTGGAACTTCAGGTTTCCGGAGAATGGAAATTACAGCAAACTCAGCCTGAATGAAGCTGCAGAAGAGTTGCGCGGGCTTTTTAAAGATGCCGTAAAAATCAGGCTCAGGGCCGACGTTGAGGTGGCAGCCTACCTGAGCGGCGGTATCGACAGCAGTGTTACCACTGCTTTCATCCACGAACTGGAGCCGGGCGTGCTCAATACCTTCTCTATTGGTTTCAGCGACAAAGCTTTCGATGAAACTGCCTATCAGCTTGAAGCTGCAAAATACTTCAATACGCACCACACCGCTTTTTCCTGCACTTCCCAAGAGATCGGCCAACATTTCTACGATACCATCCGGCACACCGAATTCCCTGTCCTCCGCACGGCACCGACCCCCATGTACCTGCTTTCGAAAAAAGTACGTGAACATAATATCAAAGTGGTGATCACCGGAGAAGGCGCCGATGAAATGCTTGCCGGATACAACATCTTCAAAGAGGCGAAAATCAGGCGTTTCTGGGCAACCAATCCGCAATCGGACATCCGCCCGCTTTTACTGAAGAAACTCTACCCCTACCTCCCCATGATGAAGGAGGCGAAGACATCCATACTCAAGATGTTCTTCGGTTACAAACTCACGGAAACTGACAATCCATACTACTCTCATCTGCTGCGCTGGCACAACACTTCGCGCATTCAGAATTATTTCAGCGAAGCGGTTTCCGGCAGCCTTGGCGGATATGACCCCCTGGATGAAATAGGTAAAAACCTTGCGGAGAACTTCAGCCAATGGGGAGACCTTGCCAAATCGCAATACCTGGAATCAACCATCTTTATGTCCGGATATCTGCTTTCATCCCAGGGAGACCGTATGGCCATGGCCAATTCAGTGGAAGGCCGGTATCCGTTTCTGGATCACAGGGTGATTGAATTTGCCGCCGGACTGCCTGAAAGCTACAAGCTTAACAGCCTGAACGAAAAGTTTATCCTGAAAAAGATGATGCAGGGCAAAATCCCTGAATCCATCCTTCACAGGCATAAGCAAGCCTACAGGGCGCCGGTTTCCTCAAGTCTCGCAGGCCCTCAGGCTCCGGATTATGCTAAAGAAATGCTCAATGAAAGTGCGATCCGGTCGACCGGAATCTTCGACCCCGAAAAAGTAAATAAACTCGTTGATAAACTCGGGCAGCCCGGCAATCAGGCAACAGAAGTCGAAAACATGGCCATTGCAGGGATACTCTCCACCCAGTTGCTGGATCATTTCTTTATCAGCGATACCGTACTTGTTGCACCCGGAGAAAAGCCCGCAAATTTGAGGATATTCAGAGACTGATCCGATTAACTGCCTGCATATTAGTACAATACGCAACGACTGGCTTTAACGGGTATTTTGTAACTTTGCCGGCTGAAACTTTGAAAAACCATACCTTATGAAAGCATACGTATTTCCCGGACAGGGCGCCCAGTTTGTGGGCATGGGCAAAGAGCTATACGACAACAATGCCATGGCGAAAGAGATGTTTGAAAAAGCCAACGAAATTCTTGGCTTTCGCATCACCGACCTGATGTTCGCCGGCACCGACGAAGACCTTCGCCAGACCAGGGTGACACAGCCAGCCATATTCCTGCATTCGGTAATCCTTGCCAAAACCCTGGGCGAATCGTTTCAGCCCGATATGACCGCCGGACATTCATTGGGTGAATTTTCGGCATTGGTGGCTGCCGGTGCGTTGTCGTTCGAAGACGGACTCAGGCTGGTTTATGCCCGCGCCATGGCCATGCAGAAAGCCTGCGAAGCCGAGCCGTCAACCATGGCCGCCATTCTTGGACTGGCCGACGAAAAAGTTGAAGAAGTTTTATCAGGAATTGACGAAATAGTAGTTCCCGCAAATTACAACAGTCCGGGACAACTGGTGATCAGCGGCTCGGTGAAAGGCATTGAAGTTGCCTGCGAACAACTTAAAACGGCTGGCGCCAAACGCGCACTTCCGCTCAAAGTGGGAGGCGCCTTCCATTCTCCGCTAATGGAACCTGCCCGCGTTGAACTTGCGGCTGCAATCAATGCAACCACCTTTAACGTACCGGTATGCCCTGTTTACCAAAATGTAAGCGGTAAAGCGAATACCGATCCTGCCCACATACGCGAAAACCTCATCGCACAGCTTACGGCCCCGGTCCGGTGGACCCAAAGCGTTCAAAATATGGTTGCCGGCGGCGCTTCCCATTTTGTGGAAGTAGGGCCGGGTACAGTTCTTCAGGGACTTGTAAAGAAAATAGCTCCAGAAGTGGAAGCGGTAAGCGCATAGACTTCAGCAAGTGATAAAAAAAGCCGGTTGCCCGGCTTTTTTTTATTCTTTTCCGATCATTACCTCGGTCGACTTAATGATGGCATACACCTCATCACCCGGCTTCAGGTTCAGCTCCTGCACACTTTCCATGGTGATGACCGAACTCAGCCGATTGCCTCCGCCGATGTCAAGAATTACACGTGCAGTAACCACACCGGACTTGATTTCCGTAATGACGCCTTTGATTTGATTTCTTGCACTGATTTTCATGATGCTTCGTATTTTGGCCGAAAGGATTAACATTTCCCTGATCAATAAGTTCAACCCGGTAGTTTACAGAACCAGTTTTTCATTACAATTTAATCCGGGTACAATCCTCCATGATCGATACTATCCCAAAAAGTGTGTTTTACGATATCCGGCAGTGTTTACAACCGGATCAAACCGGGCAACAGGTTTTATGCCTAAGTCCGGTCTTTTATTTCTATAATTCCTTCCGTAGTATATTCAGAAACCGTGTTTTACTGATGTAGTGATCGGCAAGCAGTTTTCCGTCTTTGATCAACCCGAAGGTTCCGTAACCGGTTGGCGCA
>JABNAD010000327.1_pt1 | contig 32832 bp, 26 predicted proteins | sample 7240381 | NCBI WGS metagenome assembly JABNAD01 (sample SAMN11332834, study PRJNA596920) | anaerobic digester metagenome | biome: digested sludge; isolation source: digested sewage sludge-derived enrichment culture grown on H2/CO2 | place: Germany: Goettingen
ATGACGTCGCCTTGACATGGCGGAGATCCTGAGTTCGAATCTCAGCGAGCCCATCTATTCTTTTCAGATACAATTCAAAAATTCATACCGTAAACAATTGTATGAAAATTATCTAACGTTACAAATCGAATCTCTTCTCTCCGGTACACTCCAGGTAACAAAACAGCCCCAGATTAAATGTTCACATAAATCCCGTGAGAACCTGGAAGGAGAGATTTCAGAAAAGCGGAGAAAATGACGATTCGCCACCACTCTGATCACATGAAAACAGGGATTCTGCTGAAAGCAAGGTTACCAAACTCCTTATTTACTTCTTCAAAGATAGGTTCTCCATACAGATAGATGAAGATATAATCTGCCATTGTTTTTGGATCAACGTCCATGAATTTATTCGGATACAGGACTTTTCCAATGCCATATGCATTCATGAGTACAACTTCATGACTTTCTCCATACATGCGAGTTGGAAGTACACCATATACCTCACCGTTTTTTATTGCCCCAATCTTTGAAAAATCCTGATTTCGTTCTAAATCATCCATGGCAGTCTCTTTCTTTTCGAGGGTTGAGAGATCAATGAATAGCGCATCAGGATTCATCTTGCGAATCTGTTCTGATGAAAACTGAATCACATCATTATTCCCGTTTATTATCTGTTCTGCTGCATTTTCAACTTTAATAAGGTCAAATGGGTGGTAATGTGATGCGGTTGAATCTGCACCAGTACTAAACCCTGTCGAAAAACCAGCAATATATGCTACCTTATGTTGAAATTCAGGAATTGTCGAGACTCTGCTCTTCAGATTATCGATAATTTTATCAAAAAATCGAATCACATCGGATGCACGTTCACCTTTTCCGGTAATAAGCCCAAGTACCCGGATAGAGTAATTCATATCTTCCCGGGTATTGATTAGATCACCTTCTTTTAGAACCAGAATAGGGGTATTTGTCATCCTGGAGAGATCATCCGGACTATATGGTCCAGAACTATTCATGAGCACTATCAGGTCAGGCTTTGGTGACAGGGACTGGATCTGTGCCGGATATAACGGAGCCTGGATGGAAGGGAGATCCCGGAGACCCGGATTCGCTACAAGGTACGGAAGCCATGCCAATCTGGTGACATATCGTTCTTCAGGATTGTTTGTAAGGGTTATTTCTGACGCCTGAAGATATGCAAGATATCGTAAACACCCAGGGCCCGAACACAGAATATGGGATATATTCTTAGGAATTTCAACCTCCCTCCCTGTTGCATCACTGACAGTAAAGACCGAACCAGAACTTGCAATATCTTCAATATCTATAATAGAAGGCCCGGGAATTGATTCAGGTGGTGGAGCCTGCTCAGATATACATCCAGCCAGGAATGAGAAGATCAGGAGCATGAGTATAATCAGAAATTTATGAATGTGCATGTTCGTTCATATTATATGTTTTCGGGCATTCATCATTTTTGATACCAGGGTTAATTGTTCTTGAAGGTGATGTAATAGAGATGAAGGGTGTTTATACAATTATTCTGGCTGGAGGAGTGGGAACCCGGCTCTGGCCACTTTCCAGGACATATTATCCAAAACAATTTCTTCAGGTAAATGGCCATTCACTCTTTCAAAAAACATATCTCCGTGCGCTTGAAAACAGCGAAGCCGGTTCCGTTTTTGTTGTAACAAATATGCTCCACCATTTCCTGGTGAAAAATCAGATTACTGAGTTAGGATATCAGATATCTGATGACCAGATTTTACTTGAACCCTCGGGAAAAAACACACTTCCTGCAATAACATGGGGTGTTAAAAAAATCGCAGAAAAAGACAAGGACGCGTCAATCTTTGTTTTTCCCAGTGATCATCAGCTTGGTACCTCAGCTGGGGAAGAATTGATAAAAGCGCTGCCTTTGGCTGATAATTATATCGTAACCTTCGGAATTGTTCCGGATCGTCCACATACCGGTTACGGATATATTGCTCCTGGAACTCAATTGGGGGGAGGATATCTCGTCAGGGAATTTAAAGAGAAACCTGATGTTAAAACAGCAGAACGGTATGTTCAGGATGGTTATTACTGGAATAGTGGGATGTTTCTCTTCTCTGCTCCGGTATTTTTGAGTGAACTTCGTACATATCAGCAGGAAATAGCAGATGCTTTTGAAAAAGAGTTAATCTGGGATGAGTTGCCTTCAATTTCCATCGATTATGGTATCCTTGAACATTCTGATAAGGTTGCGGTCGTGCCATTAACATCTAGCTGGTCTGATTTAGGGAATTTTAATGCATGGTATGAAATCTCCGGGAAAGATGCCTGTGAGAATACCGGAAATTGTGTTGCAATTGAATCATGTGGGAATTTTGTTACCACAAAAGATAGATTAACGGCACTCATCGGTATCCAAGATACAGTAGTCGTTGATACACCAGATGCCCTTTTAATTTGTCGTCGGGATATGGCTGAGAAAGTCGGAGATATGGTAAAAGATCTCAAAAAACAAGGAAATCCCATTACAGAAATACACCGGTTGGTTTACCGGCCGTGGGGATCATATCTCGGACTAGAAACCGGACCTGGATTTCAGATAAAGCGACTCACGGTAAACCCTGGTAATCGATTATCTTTGCAACGACATCATCATCGAAGTGAACACTGGGTCGTTGTTCATGGAACTGCGGATGTTGAACTTGATGGAACACATTCCTTTATACGACCAGGTGAGAGCACTTTTGTTCCCGCAGGAGTAATGCACCGTCTTGGTAACTCAGGAAAGATTCCCCTTGAAGTCATTGAGGTTCAAATTGGCGAATACCTAGAAGAAGATGATATCGAACGGACTGAGGATGACTTTAAAAGAGTATGAGGATCAGGTTATCTGATCTTCTGATACTTCCACTGTTTTTCCAGTTTCGATAATCCGATATGGTCCGGTTGCACGAACTTCGTACGGATTATTCTGAGTGCTATAGGGAAGTGTGAAAGAACCGTTCGAACTCTTTTGCTGCCAGGTATAATTGCGCCCCTGATTTGTTGTGATAGGAAGCTCAATTGTTCCGGTGCCAGGCAGGGTGTAACCATTGACCCGCTCAAAGATCTTTACTTCTTTTATCTGGCGAATATCATCAGATGCTACCGTTGTAGGTGATTCATAAATCAGCCGGTAATGGCCAAGTGCTGGGACATCGGTTATGGGTTTTGTGAACTGAATTGATCCTACCAGACGCTGGGATGAAGGAGCTAAATTTTGAGCATCCTGTGCAGATATCTCTCCAGCACTTGTAATAACCGGGATTTCACCACTCAATGGACTTTGCTCGATTGTTAAAAGAGTGCCTCCTGTTCCTGAAGTATATGAGCCATCAAAAAGGTGTAATCGCGATGCGGTGCTCATAAAGTATGGTTGTTTTAATACGAGAATTGGATCGTACCTCCCAGATTCGGGGGATTGCTGGTAATATGTTTCCTGATATGATGATATGCTGTTTTTTCCATATGCCCAAAGGGGAAGAGCCGCAAATTTTAACGTAACGGTTGCATAGTCAGTGATGGCGTACCTCGCTCCTACTTCTGCTGCATGAGTATTCGCATCTTCTTCAGATTGTGCAGACAGGAATTTTGCAACTGGGGGGAGATTATCCTGGAAAGGCGAGGTAATTGGTATTCTTTTACTCAGGAATGTAATCCAGTGTCCGTAATCCCACCAAGAGAGGATCCCATATGACTCCTCTGGATAAGTAAAATTTTCTTTTTCATAATTTTTGTCATATATTATACCAGGCTCCGGGGAGTTGTCAGAAAGCCAGAGAAGAGAGTTAGCCCAGTCATTACTGATGGATATCTGGCCGATCTGGGTGTCAGTGATGATGAATATTGTCTGTGCTGATAATACTCCAATCAGGACAATCAAAGTGACAACAACACTCATCGCCCGAATGGATAAATTTTGATTATTCTCAACCTCTTTTTTTGATCTGGATAAGGACTGTCCATACTCAGTGATTTTTGAATAGAGCGTGCTTAGGGTTATCGCAACAAACAAAACAATAACAACACTGGCATAATACTCATACCTAATGTGCATGATGGTTGCAAAGAGAATAATCAGACCCCAGACGAGGACTCCCATACGTACCGGATGATACGAGCGGAACAGTTGAATGAGGCAGATTAAAATTCCCAGAAACGCAAGGATTAAAGCGATATTATACGAGTACCATGCACGAACCGGTTCCCACATCTGCATTTCATTAATGAATGAATCTGCATACGGGAATAAGAAAAATGTTTTTAAATAATTAACAAATTGATCGTGAATGGATGGGAGTCCCACTACAAATACAGCATACCCTGCAATAATCGTCCCAATTACTCCGCCATAGAAGTATCGGACTGGTTTTTGGTCACAGACATATGAAATAAGACCGAAAATCCCAACAAGTACAGGGAGCACCATTGCAATAAAAATATGAACAATAGTATAACGATGCACAGATAATCCATCAAAATTTATTCCCAGGAAGAGGAAAAATAAAGAAAAAACGAGCCAGAATAGACACAAATGAATGAAAAGAGATGACAGTTCTTTATAATTCCTGACGTAAATCGCATGAATAAAAAGGATTATGGCACCAATGCCCAGAAAGAGGACCATGGTTGGAATGTTCATAATTCCTAGGAAATACGCAAATCCTGCAGATCCCGCAAGAATCAGGCTTTTTGTTGAATAAATTATCGTTTTTTCTTTTTGGAACGTGAGAATAAGAGCAAGGAGGAGTGTTATGAACAGGGTTGAGAACAGCGTTTCAGTCAGATGATGATCAAGGTACCCAAAAAATGAACGGTACAGAAGTTCTCCTGAAATGATTGGGAGTATTATTGCTGCGATCCACCCTGTTCTTTCTCCACCGGTCAATTTTCCAAGATACCACATGACCGGGATGAGTGTAAGAAAAAGTAATGGGGGAACATATGATACAACAATCATATTTTCAGGCCGAGTCACAGCCCCGAAGAGGATACAGAGAGTTGCACACAGGAAGGGAAACAAGGGACCCCAGTCAACATCTTTTCCTGTTGGATATGCAGTCATTGGATCAAACCAGGCATAACCAGGATAATGTGCAATGATCTGCTCAATCTGTCTCATCGAATACCAGGTATCCATAAAAATAAGCTTTTGGACAGGACCGTCGCCTAAATAGTCCATCGGCAGAAAACGAAACCACAATCCAATGATCGATGATAATAATACGAGAAGTATGAGAATATACGTTGAATGAGCTCGCACCCAGGAAAAGTTCAGCGTCATCACAGACTATTTTGAGCTTTTTGTTTATAGTTGATAGCATTCCTCTTTATATTGTGAGTCCAAAAAAAGAAATGAATTTTATATATGGACATTTTAAAATTTTTCATTTTTCGAGTATTCATTTACCAAATACTATTTTTTTGACTGAGTTGATAATAGATGATATTCCATATACTAAGTCAATAGGAGAATAGCATTTATCTTTCATATACACAGCCGTAGCGTAAAGTTTTCACACATGATTCTGGTAATTATTAAAAAGTATTACAACATCAAACCCTTCTGTAAAATACTAAACCCGTACCATGAAATTTGATACTCTTTTTCAAATATTAAAAGAAAAAAAGCACGCATTAGTCATAATTAAAGTAATAATTAGTTTAATTCTCATTGCATTTTTATTATGGTCTTGTAACCTTCAATCCATAATATCCGAACTCCACTCTGTATCCCTGATATCACTTATTCCAGTTTTTTTTCTCTATATTGTGACACTTTTTCTTTTATCTCTTCGCTGGCGCTATCTCCTCAGTTCGATGAATTACATAATTTCCATAAATAAAACATTTTTTGCATTTTCAGCAGGAATATTACTATCAGATATCTCTCCCGGAAGAATTGGCGATATGACAAGACCTTATTTTGTAAGGGATCACATCCCAATAAGCGTGGGTCTTGCATCAGTCATCCTGGACAGATATTGTGACTTTATTGGAAAAATTATATTTTGCGGGTTGGCTGTTCTTCTTTTTTCCTCTTTATTCCCTCAGGAAATGACGATATTTTTTATCATAATTTCCCTTATCCCGGTATTCATTTTAAGTATGTTCTGGATTTACATGGAAAAAGGGCTGACTTTTTTAAACCGGCCATCATTACATAGGATCCATCAATTTGGATCTAATATCCATTCGAGTTTAAAAAGGCTTATAAATCCGAAACTTATTCTTCCAATCGCAACCATCTGGACAATTTGTATAGCGTTCATGCATGGTTTTCGGCTCATATTACTTGCTGGAATTCTGGGTTACTCACTACCCATAGTGGATATTACCATTCTGCAATCACTGATTAGTTCTCTGGCTCTTGTTCCAATTACACTCTCGGGAATCGGTTTAGTTGAAGGAGGACTCACCGCTGTTTTTTCATCATATGGAATCCCCCTTGCTACCGGGGTGACTATTGCGGTTCTTGACAGAATGGTAACAGTATTTGTTCACATTATATGTGGGGTATGGTATGTTATTAAAAAATGAATTGATTTCTTCGTAAACGATGATTAGAATGATTTATCAAAGATATGACAGAAAAAGAATGTATAGGTTTTAGATAGATGACTCCACTAGTCTCGATTATCATCCCGGCTCTGAATGAAGAAGATACGATAGGTTCCTGTCTGGAAAAAGTGAAAGCAGGATGTCTGAAAGAAAATATTTCATATGAGATTATTGTAGCCGATTCATCAACCGATGCCACCCCAGAAATTGCTCGTGAATATGGGGCACGGGTCATCAAACCAAAGAAACGGGGATACGGAAATGCTTATTTATCAGCTTTTTCCCATGCACATGGAGAAATCATTGTTATCGGTGATGCTGACGATACCTATGATTTTTCCATTATTCCAGAACTGATTCAACCAATAATCCATGGGAAGGCAGATTTAGTCATAGGTTCTCGATTAAAAGGAAAAATTCTGCCAAACTCAATGCCATGGCTCCATCAATATATTGGAAATCCTCTTCTCACCAGGTTACTAAATTTTACATTTCATTCCCGGTTTAGTGATACACATAGTGGAATGAGGGCAATTAGCAAAGAAGCATTAGGAAGATTACAGTTACATACAGGAGGGATGGAGTTTGCATCTGAAATGCTTATTGAAGCTGCACGAAGAGGTCTTGTTGTTGAGGAAATCCCCATCACCTACTATCCTCGTAAAGGGCCATCAAAATTACATAGTTTCGCTGATGGATGGCGACATATACGGTTCATTTTACTCTTACGCCCATTAAGATTTTTGATTGTACCCGGACTTGTCTTTATCATCACCGGATTATTACTCATGGGAGTAGTAAGTTTTTCCAGAACTGTTGAGTTACAGGGCCTTCATTCATTTATTCTTGGAGATATTTTTATGCTTGGAGGTCTGCAATTTCTTTTTTCCGGGCTTGTGATGAAATCATATAGTGTAACCCACCGATTAGATGACTGTGGTCCATGGTTTTCCCGTATCCTTCAATACCATTCATTAGAGAAGATGCTCCTAATTGGTTTTATTTTTATGGCCGCGGGATTTTTTAGTGGAGTATATATAATAAGCAGATGGATAAACACATCGGGTCCCTTATCAGAAATCACTAGTGCAGTTCTCTCACTTACAAGTGTTATTTTAGGACTGCAAATAATTTTTACAGCACTTCACTTAAGTATGATGCTTCTTCGGTGTGAACGGGAGGGCTGTGGATATATGAATTAACTAAAAGGCATTATTAAATCGAATCATTATGATGCAAAAAAGAAGAGGCAGATTCTTCATTTTCTATTAAAGAATTCAGTAATTTTCATAACCTTCATTAATAACATATATCTTTATTAAAAAAAAATAAGTATTAATATTTTACAGGGGTTATATGAAGCGAGCATTAATTACCGGAATTACTGGACAAGACGGCTCATACCTTGCAGAATTACTTCTATCAAAAGGTTATGAAGTCCATGGACTTGTGAGGCGGGCGTCTACCTTCAACACCCATCGTATTGATCACATCTACAAAGATGAACACCACCCTGAAGCGAATCTCTTCTTCCATTATGGTGATTTATCCGATTCAGAGATGATCTCTCATGTACTTTATAACATAAAACCAGATGAAATATATCACCTGGGAGCACAAAGCCATGTCAGGGTTAGCTTTGAAACACCAGAATATACCGGAAATGTCACCGCTCTTGGAACAACCCGGATTCTTGAAACGATCCGACGATGCAATCCTTCAGTAAAATTTTACCAGGCATCGTCAAGCGAGATGTTTGGCCACACTGACCCGCCACAACATGAAGAGTCATGTTTCTGGCCACGAAGCCCGTATGCTTGTGCCAAAGTGTATGCGTACTGGATGACCCGCAACTACCGTGACGGATATGGTATGTTTGCATGCAATGGCATATTGTTTAACCATGAATCACCACGCAGAGGGGAGATATTTGTTACCAGGAAAATTACGAGGGGAATTGCAGCAATTCTTGCCGGAAAAGAGGAGTATCTCTATCTTGGGAATCTGGATGCAAAACGTGACTGGGGTTATTCTCCTGAATATGTCGAGTGTATGTGGCGTATTCTTCAACAGGATAAACCAGATGACTATGTAATCGGGACCGGAGAGACACACACTGTTCAGGAGTTTGTCGACGCTGCTTTTGCATATGTAGGACTTGATCCTGAAAAGCATGTGAAAATAGATCAAAAGTATTTCCGACCGACAGAAGTAGAAGCATTGCTTGCTGATCCATCCCGTGCCCAGAAAAAATTACAATGGAAAGCCAGAATCAGGTTTATGGAACTGATGAAGATCATGGTCGATGCAGACATGAGAGCAGTGGGACTTGAACCAGTTGGTGAAGGGGATGCACTATTGAAAAAAGAATTCCCGAACCGCTGGTGGCTGATGGATTAATTTTTATGTACATTTGAGGGAGTTATGATTTGCAGGAATAGTAATACACATAATTCTCTCACCTGATTTTTTATTCATTACATCCTTAAAAAATTTCATTAAAAAACAGTAATTATCAATAATGTCGGTAAAAAAATGGGAAACAGGATACTTATCACAGGAGGAAATGGGTTTATCGGAAGGAATCTTTCAACTTTTCTGGCAGATAACGGAGATGAAGTATTTATTGTCATCAGGAATCATCCGGATACCAATTTCTCTGATACCGTACACGTTCTTGTCGGTGACATTCTGAACCAGAGGTGTTTACAAGAAGCATTTATGTACTCCCGCCCGGATATCGTATTTCATTTAGCTGCCCAGTCCCGTGTCGGACTCTCATTTTCTGATCCTGTTCCATCCCTGGAAACAAATATTCTTGGGACTGTTCAGGTTCTTGAGGCGGTCCGGACTACGACTCCAGGATGCAGAGTGATCTTTTCAAGTTCGTCAGAAGTGTATGGTTCTCCAATAAAAAAGGGGAATGATGAGATTTTCAAGACCGGATCTCTTCACTATCTTGTCGAGGACGAGAAAATATACCCATCAACATCTCCCTACTCAATAAGCAAAATATGTGGTGAGTACCTGATGGACTGCTATGCCCGCTCGTATGGCCTTGACATGGTGATCGTCCGATCCTTTAATATCGAAGGTGCTGGACGCGGTGATTCCTTTGCAACATCAACAATTTGCAGACAAGCAGCAGACCTGAAAAAGGATATTAGTAAGGGGTATCATATCGGGAACCTTGCAGTATTCAGAGACTTTACTCATGTGCAGGATTCTATCCGGGCATACAAGTTGATAGCAGAAAAGGGAATATCCGGCGAGATTTATAACCTTGGTTCTCAAAAAATAACATCTCTTGCCTCTTTTTTACTGTATGCAACAGAAGCTGCCGGGTTTCAGGTAGAAGAGATTGAATTTGGGAACGGACAACGTATTGTTCAGCCGCTAAAAGTTCAAACCCTGATGAATATCCCAGAAATTACTGCGTTAGATGCCCATCTTCTTCAGAAACCTTCACTTGTCTCTCCTGAATACGGGAATATTGTTCTTCGGACAATTCAGGGGGATATCATCGTTCATATTGATCCAGAACGGTTCAGACCTGCTGAAAACATGATCATGGTATCAAATAATCAAAAGCTATCTTCACTCGGGTACCAGACAACCTCCTCTCCATATGACATTGCATCTGAACAAGTATCACTTTACGTAAATCAAGGCGTTGGTTCATCATGAAAATCGCAATATTTCATGATTACTTTGGTGCAGTAGGAGGAGGAGAACGGACAGTAATTAGTCTTGCAGAAGTAGTTGGAGCAGATATTATTACTACTGATACCGATGCTCTTTCAACACTGAATCATTCGGTTCATATTAAAAGTCTTGGTAAAACGATTAAATTTCCACCTTTAAAGCAAATCTCTACAACCAGACATTTTTCCCATGCTGATTTTAGAAATGAATATGATTTTTTCATCTTCACCGGGAATTGGACACATTACGCCACTTCAATTCATCACCCAAATCTTTGGTATTGTTTTACTCCGGTCAGGGCATTTTATGACTTGTATGCAACATTTTTATCACGCCAGAATTTCGTCACCAGGCAGGCATTCAAAGCATGGGTTAACCTGCATCGATTATCAGACCAGCGGTCTGTTAAAAATGTTGATAATGTTGTTGCAATTTCAAAAACGGTGCAAGAACGGATAAAAAGGTATCATGGGAGAGAGGCACCAATCATCTATCCACCGGTTGATACAGGTCAGTTTTTCTGTAAGGAATATGGGGATTTCTGGTTATCAGTTAATCGGATTTACCCGGAAAAACGAATTGAACTGCAAATTGAAGCGTTTAGAAAAATGCCAGATGAACAACTGGTAATCTGTGGCGGGTACGCTGCCGGGGATCATGCAGCACGATATTCTCAAAAAATTATGGAAAATGTTCCTGATAATGTGACATTTCGGGGAGAAGTGAAAGAAGAGGAGCTTATCGATTTATATTCCCGATGCAGAGGACTTGTGTGCACTGCTCTTGATGAGGACTTTGGTCTGACCCCCATTGAAGCAATGGCGAGTGGAAAACCGGTTGTAGCAGTAGCTGAAGGAGGTTTTCTGGAGACGATTGTACCTGGAACCGGTATCCTGGTCCCAGCTGATGCTTCTTTAATCCGGGATGCTGTGCAGACAATATCTCCATTTGTGCACGATTATCATGATGATTGCCTTAAACATGCGAGAGAATTTGACCTATGTAAATTTACTCATACATTTAAACAGATCATTGAGCAATACTACTAAGTATAATTACAGGATGAAATAACGTGTCGTTGAAAAAACAATTCCCCCTCCTCTGGGAACTTGCAAAACGGGATCTCTGGGAGCGATATTCCGGTTCATCACTGGGTGCCGTCTGGTCAATTATTTATCCTCTTGTCACCGTATTTATTTATCTCATTATTTTTGCAAACATCATGGGGACAAGACTTCCCGGCTCCTCAAATGTTTATAGTTACGGAATATACCTGATCGCTGGTGTTATTCCATGGACTGCGTTTTCGAACACCGTTATTCGAGCTTCAACCGTATACCTTGACAAAAAAAATATTATCTCTAAAATTCCGGTTGATCTGAATTGTTTCCCGCTCTATATTGTCATGTCAGAGTCGATGATCTTCGCCATCACATTTGCAATTTTCTTTGGGTTTTTATTTGCAACCGGGTACCCTTTTACTCCCCTTATCCTGATTATACCGGTCATATTTGTAATCCAGCAATTATTTGCATATGCATTAGGATCAATTCTTGGAATTCTTGTAGTTTTTGTCCGTGATTTGAAAGAAGCCATTAATGTAATATTTCAGTTTTGGTTCTGGTTAACACCAATTGTGTATGTGGCAGATATTCTTCCTGATTTTGCTAAATCATTCACCGTTATTAATCCGGCATACTGGTTTATCGGGGGATATCAGCGGATTATGAGTTTTCAGGCGATGCCGGATTCGGGCCAGTTAATTATCCTCCTTTTCGTGACTGTAATTTTATTATTATATAAAATTAAATTTATGAGAATGATGGAACGGGATATCAGGGATTGTATCTGATCATGGGAGTGTGATTGGTATTAAATTTTTTTTGATTACACTCGGCCACTATTTATTTTATGAAACTCATTTTTGGACAAACCGACAATTAGAACTGCTGTAGTAGAATAGGGAGAAGAGATTACTCTTTTCTCCCTATTCAACTTAATTCCTGATTTTAGTATAAAAAGATATGATGAAAATATTATTAATGATTTGTCAAACCTGGATACCTTCTCTTGTTAACCTAGAGTCCCGCTCATTCATAACGATCTCGGTGGGCTAACCCCCAGCTCATGATACAAGCGTTTTTGTTCATCAAGAATTTCCCCAACCTGCAGGGTTCTTCCCGGCTGCTGGAAGCATTCAATGACAGCTAACTTATCTAACAGACTGGGCAGAGTGTATTTTTTGAGAAGGTCGGTAACCTGCATTTGTTTTTTGATATATGATAAGTAGATCAAGGCTACAAACTGAACAAACAACTTCCCATCAAGACTCTTTTCCGATGAAACCAAATTTCGTCGCATGTTTAATCGTTCCTTGAGATTTCCGAATGCCTTTTCCACAACATCCTTATTTCGGTAGATTTCAAGAGCGGTAACCGCATCCATAGTCTCATTCGTAATCAGAGAGAAAAATCCAAAATACCGCTTCGCTTTTGTGATAACTTCTTCATTTACTATTGCTTTCGTTCCTCTCTTCGGTGTTGATTTGCAGAGAAAGTACTTCTGGTAGAGTTTTTCATGTTCAGGATCACGATTATCCATTTCCAATTCCTGCTTCAAGGCATTTAATCTTCGATCAAAAGCCATTTTATCTTCAGCTGCTTTCTCGATATTGTAATAATAATGGATATACAGACGACGCTCTTCCAGGAGAGTATCCCCTTTATAGGGACGATCCTGTGAATAATTCCACACAGTTCTTACGGTTGTGCAATAAAGCCCATATTTATCGTTGTAATTTTCAAAATCCTGAAGAACATCGTATACGGGATCTAATTCCTTTCGGATGAATGCCAGAGACATTTTGACGGAAATAAGGAATTTTATATGATTCCTGAAAAAATCGTTGATATTTTCTTCACTGTAGAATCCGCGATCCATGACCAATTTTAACTTCGAATACCCGAGTACATCCAATTCATCTAGCAACCGACGAACGGTTTTGGAGTCCGGGATATTTCCAGCGAGTTTTCTATAGTAGAAAGGAAGGTTTGATTCCTCACCAAAAACTAAGGTCAGGTTCAACTGGGGTAATCGGTCATGCTCTTTATTGAAGCCATATTGCACTTGCTTTAACGTCTCTGAGTAACTGGATAGACTTGTTGCATCATAAGCCCAGAACTCATTTTCACACCGTCGCTTTCCCTGAAGGGAGAAGAATTTTTGTTTGTCTTCTTCAGTAATGCTTGAAAATAACTCACTGATTCGCTGGGAAGAGAGGACTTTTCCGCACGGATGCTTATGAAGGGTTGCCCACTTGTCGAAACGGTATAGGGGAGTGCTTTCTTCGAGAACCAGATAGTATGCGAGGGATAAGATTTGAAGGTACGTATCTGGGAAACACTGTTTCAGATCCTTAATGATACCAAGTTTCTCACCAATCTTATCCAAAAGAAAAGTAGTTCCAAAAAAGGTTCTATGGGCTATCAATGGTGATTTAGGTACATCTTCGGCAGCCAATTTCTCATCTTTATTCTTTCGGTTTCTCCCATCGGTCGGAACAATCTCACCAGTTATTTTATCTACTCGCCCAATCAAGGTCCGCCGGGCTCTTGATTGTTTCTTTTCCTTGTCCCAGTGTGATATGGATTCATAGGCATAGGTGATCCCTGAGCGCTTATCAGTTTGATAGACTATTGCCACCATGATTATTGATCCTCGTTATGCATATATAATAACACGTAACGATGATAAAGGTTTTGGTTTGATTTTCTCGAGTGAAATTATGATTAAATAGTAAATAAAATAGATATCGTTATGTGTTTCCGGGAATCAAGGTGTTAAGGCGGTCTCTATTGCAATTAATTTTTTCTTAATTTCACTAAATTCTTTTTCAAGATAACTTGCTGAATCCCTTCTAAGTCCCTTTACTTCATCCACAGTATCTTGTTGCAAGTGAATCATCTGATCCTGTTTATCAAGCATAATTTTTTGAAGAGATACCATCTCTTTTTGAGATTCTTCAATTCTTAATATTGCAGGGATACCTTTGCATAATTGTTCAAACTGTAGATCCTGAAGATATGTGCCGATTGGAACAACTTCCCCATCAAATTTTTCAGAGGTGATATTTGAGATTTCAGCTAGATCAGGCTTACTAGCAGATAAATATGTAATGAATTTTTCAATTGTTTCATTTTTTTCTTCAAGAGTAACATGAACCTGTTGCTCATTTTTGGAAAGGATATTCATCGCAAAGAAGTGAGTAAATCCATTCATCTGAGCATAGTGGAGTAAAAATGGACGATACCCAACATCATGAACTCTGGGACCACTGATGATAATTCGCTGTTTCATAATTTTAATATATACAATATGCTTAAAAAACCATATGCTTTCTCATGAGTAATCCTGTTGTCGAGCGTAAAAAATGAACGATTCTTGCACCTAAAGAATGATTTTTTTTGAGGGGCCCTCACAGTTATTCATGGAATTCTCAAATTGGATCAAACCAGAAAGATATTTTTTTGAAAAAACTGCGGATAAAATCGCGTACATATAAGAAAAATGTGATATTTGATCTATTCCATTATTATAGATATTGGGTACGAAACCTTATCATTTCAGAAGAGGATAAATGGGAATAAGGATGCAATCACAAATAACTATCCATGGTTCACGGGTTCATGAAGTAGGCTTCAGGCTCAACCTTCTCCAATATGCGAAAAAATTGCGCATTTTTAATTTCGAAGCTTTCAATGATATAAATGAGAATGAAGAACTTGTTATCATCTATGTTGAAGGAGACGAAGCAAAAATCAATCTTCTTATCCAGGATATCCAAACAAATAAACCCGAATTGGCGGCGGTTCACGATATTACTGTTCAGCCATATACTGGGCAGATCCTCCCTTTAGCCACATTCAGTCAGGATCTCCAGATGGAACAGATGGCGAAATCAGTGCCTATCCTAGCTGAAATGAGAGATTTACAGAAGGATACAATTAGTATCCAGAAGGAGACGCTTGATTTACAAAAGGAGGCAATTGCATTGCATAAAGAATCAATTACCATGCATAAGGAATCCTTAACGAAACAGGATGATACGATTGCAGAAATTCATGGACTTCGTGATGATTTCCGTTCTTCTGTGAATGACCGGTTAACAAAGATAGAAGAATCCCTCCATACCATAAAAGTAGCATTGGAACAGGCAAAAATCCTAGGGTAACCGTGATATATTTGTTATCAACCGAATATGTCTCTCCCTAGTATGAATATTCAACATTAAAATTTAATGCATATGGTATCGGTTTAGGTAAGGTGTAACACAAACTATTCCGATTCCATATGGATATATATTTAATCTAAATCACAAATGTATTTTGAATGAAAAAGGAAGAGGGATTTTTTCCAAACGATGAAAAGGTAATTTCACACGTTATTAATTCATATATATCGCTGATTAAGCAGAAATATGGAAAAAAAATAAAAAGAGTAATTCTATACGGCTCATGGGCCAGGAGTGAAGGAGATTCAAGTTCAGATGTTGATTTATTGGTGATCACTTCAAAAGTACCTGTAAAAACCAAACTAGACATTATCAGTACTGCTTGCTCCTATTTTACCAAAACAGATGTTTACTTATCAATAAAAGTATTTTCTGAAGACGAATTCGAACAAGAGAAGAATTTCTCATTTATTAAAACTATATTACAGGAAGGGAGGCAAATTGTCTAATGTCGATGAAATAAGCATCCTTATGGAACGCACTCATGAGACCTATTCTGTGGCATGTGAATTACATCAAAACCATCATTATAATGATGCCGTATCCAGGGCATACTATTCAATGTTTTACGCTGCTAAAGCAGTCCTTTTGACAAAGGGCATTATATCAAGGACTCACCGGGGAACGATCTCACAACTCAATATTTATTTTGTGAGAGAGGGGGAATTAGAAGAAACGGTATGAAAGTATCTACCAATGTCTGAAACTCTCAGAGAAGAAGCTGATTATTCTATAACGAAAAGAATAACACAGGAAGAATCTGAAGAAATACTTGAAGGTGCGAGTATCTTTGTAAAACGATGTGAAACGCTCCTTTCACAAAAAACAGGTATAATTTCCTGAAGTTTTACAGTATTTTATAGCGGCATTACCCCATCTGATAATTGGAAATACCAGGTTCTCCAAATTGGAGTATATACACAGGCTGCAGAAGCCACCCTTGATAATACAAATAGATAATGGTTTTTTCAGAGCGGCCCCGGAACTCAATACTCCATATTCTAATACTGTATCCGGATATTTTTACCTACCAAAAAGCCAAAACCATCATCATAGGATAAAAGTTCCATAGGGGGGCCACTATCTTCTGAAAACGTCTGATTTATTGTAGGAGACGGATAAAAAACTCAGGCAACTGGAGCGGTTATTCACCTCTCAATGGGGTAAACTAGTTGAATCCCTAGTGGAGGGAGATATCATCACTATCCTGAACCAGCAGGGAATTTAATTAACAGATACCTTAAAGCCTAGGTCAGGTCGCCGTGATAGCATTGATTTTGAATTTGATGTCATCGCTATCAACGGATCTGAAATCTTAATAATTGAAGTAAAAAAACTACTATCAGGCCGTGAGATCTACGTAATTTTCTGAAAAAACTCAAACCAACCAAGAACTGGATGCCTGGATATTCAGATTAAAAAGTATACGGAGCCGCCCTGTTCATTTCAGAAGATTCAGTAACTGCAGCAATGGCAGAGAAAAATGGTTTTGTGTGATTCGGGCCACGGAAGACAGTGCCAGTATCGTGAATCCTAATGATTTTATCCCAAAGATCTAGTAATTCATACTCATTCTCCTTTTTTTTCGTTGGTTACAAATTTACCCCTCTTTATAAATAATCGGCGCTCATAAAATGACTCCCCCCATCAGCAATTGTCGACAGGTATCCCATCCAAGGTGGCTGGGGCGGTTATGTGATCGAGCTCAACCAAATCAAGCAATTATATATGAATTATGGATCAATCAAACAAGTCTCACGAGAACTAGGAGTATCAAGGCTCTGTCGATTTTTCAAGCGATATAAAAAGCTTGAAGAGAAAAGAGATGAAAAAGACAGAGAGAAATAGAATAGAAAAAGGGATCACTCAGCCTTTATCCTCTCTAGTTCTTCACGGGAAAGCCCGGTCACCTGTAATATCACTGGATCATCTGTTCCAATCATCAGCATGTTCTTTGCGACTGTTTTTACTCCTTGCTCGATCCCTTTTTCTATACCCTTCTCAATTCCTTCCTTGATACCTTCAACCTTTCCTTCTTCCAGCCCAATGGTATGCCACTTCTGCCTCACCTTCTGTGTAACGCTCTCAATCATATACTCCACCTTCCCCTGAACACGTTCGTCCTTGATGTATTTTCGATGCAGTTGTCTATACATCTCAATTGTTGTAGAGAGAATAATATCTTTTGTCTGCTCATCCAACCTCCCTTCTTCCCCTGCCTCAGAGGAGAATGAGATGATAGTCTCAATATCACGGATCATATCCTGGACGATGGTTTCAAACTATTCCCTGTCAGTATTCTTTCTGTTAACAAGCAGTTCAAACCTTTTTCGATACTTCACCAGAACCAGGGGCAGAAGGAGATGGAGATCCGTCTCCCTGAGCTGCTCTGCAGGATACTGGTAGAGTTTCAACACCGGAACAGAATACAGGAGGTCAGAACCGTCCGGGAGGACTATCTTTACCTTTAAAGTATCAGCTATCCGGTTATGCTCCTCAAGGTAGATCACCACCTGATGCGGGATGGTAATGACGCGGATATCATCGGAGTCGATCTCTGAACGCGATGCACCGATGAGATACCCGTATTTTACCATTCTCACATCCATCAACGAGTCGTACCCGGTTTGGATCTCAACATGAAAGAGCGGGTGCTCATCAGCGATCTCACGAACTTCAAGTACAATATCAGGGTAGTGGCGGGAATATCCCGGACTATTGGAGATGAACTCGGTTGAGACCGGCACAACGCGGGGGGTTTCCTTGTTAAACGGGAGAGAGAAGATAGCGGAGAGAACCTGAATCAGGGTGTCATTTGAAGCGGTGAACAGGAACTTCGCTGCTTCATCAATCTTCACCCGGTATTCGTCCGGACTCACCCGGATGAGTAAGATAGGATTAGTTATTATCTTTTTGAAATAAAACGCGTCAGTTAAATAATCTTTCAATTACCATGTGAAACAGATTATTCCTGTCCAAACTGCCGAAGAAGATCAGAATCCGTCTGACCGGCCCTTCCCGATAATAAGATTCTGGTTCAGAAGCAGGTCACAGTCATGAACGTGGTCAGCAAGATCATCAATAACAAAGATCCGGTGAGCACAAGGTATGAGTTCTCCTTCCCTTCGTTCATCCAGTGCATAACGATCAACAATCAGCCAGTCTGGTTTTACCAGCATCGCAGAGTTGATCCAGGCAGTATCCGCAGCATCCACCTCCGGTGATACCCCCAGCCATGGGAGCAGGATCAGCCCCCTTACTCAGTCGGTGGACAATTACTCCGATCTTCGATGTGGTTACAGAGATCTCCCTCCATGTTCACGGCAGATAAAGAGACTGATGCACCTTAATCCCGGAGCACCCCAGCGAGCGTAAGACATCGCATAACATGCCAAATCCCGATTGCGGTGGAGGCATCATTACGGGTGGTGATGATCATTTCTCCTAATTCAGTATTCTTGTTAGGCTATTATCCTTTACTCACCTTCAAAGCCTGCACAGTTTCCTTCACGTTAACCGGTCCGTTTTGGATGATACCCACAAAAACCCAATTTCTCTCTTTTTAGCTAAAAAATTCCCTTCCTTTCCCAAAATTGATAAGCTTATCAAAAATGGTGCCAAAATTGTCTTCACATAGACGGTCGCTATTGCATTCTATTATGCTCACCCAGGTAAGTATACCTCTGAAACATGAGGCTCATAAAACTCGGTTATGAAAATGAGATTTAAGCATTATTCGTTAAAATAAGGGAGAATTGAAGATTAAATAGAGGTGAGGTTGATCCTGGATCTTATGATCCATATTTTTTAAAAAAATGCCCAATTTGACCTTCTTTTTTAGAGGCTTTGATATCCAGAATGGTAAACAAGTATGAATTCGTTAGATAATTGAAGAGATGACTGCAAAAATGAAATTTGAGGGGGGATTTTCGGTTATCACCAATATCTATTTCACATTTATTCATCGCTCAGTTCATTATGTATCACTGAACTGAAAAATCATGTCAACTTTCCTTAAGGTGTTACCGTTTTGTTTTTGAATATCCACATAATTGAATTATCAGCAGATCAGATATGTATAGGTATTTGAATATCACCATAGGTTTGTCACATGATTCGGGTCCATAACGTTTCAAAAACATTTAAAATTTATGCATCACCGAAAGATCGATTGAAAGAACAGATATTTGAACATACATATCATCATGAATACTCAGCCCTTTCAAATATTTCATTTGAGGTCCAACCAGGTGAGACACTTGGGATAATTGGAGAAAACGGAGCCGGAAAATCCACACTTCTTAAGATCCTTTCCGGTGTCCTCCTTCCGGATACCGGATCAGTTGAAGTAACCGGAAAAGTTACCGGACTCTTAGAACTTGGAACCGGCTTTAATCCGGAACTTACCGGTCTTCAGAATATCTTCATGAATGGTACGTTTCTTGGAATGACCCATGATGAGATCGAATCCAAGAAGGAAACTATCATTGAATTTGCAGAACTTGGGGATTTTATCAATGAACCGATAAAGACGTATTCATCCGGAATGCTTATGCGGCTTGGATTTGCGATTGCTATTCATGCGGATCCGGAATGTTTCCTGGTGGATGAAGCGTTGTCGGTTGGGGATGCGTATTTTCAGCACAAATGTATGCGAAAGATTAATGCGTTTAAAGAGCAGGGGGGTTCGATAATCTTTGTATCACATGATACAAATGCAATCTTAACTTTGTGTGACCATGCAATTCTTCTTAACCAAGGTAACCTGGTATCATATGGATTACCAAGTAGCATCACGAATCTGTATTTAGGGATGGTCTGTAAAAAGCAACATAGAGGTGAACAAGAGGTAGAATTTAAGAGTCCTGATATAATCCATGAATATGATACTAGTATTCACCTAACTACCGGAGAAATTGATATTATCAAAATAGAAATACTAGACTCAAATAAATCACCAGTAAGTCATATTCACAGTCGAGATAATTTTTCTATTTCATTAACATTTAAAACTAACCGTGAGATTGAAAATCCAACTTTTGGGATATTAATTTCCAACCGGTACGGAGTATCTATCTATGGGATTAACTCATATCTTTTAAAAAAACAGTTCAATTCTCTTCTTTCTGGAGAGAAATATACCGTTAACTATTACTTTGAGGATATTCAATTATCACCTGATGAATATCTCATTACATTAGCGATTGATAATAATGGATATTCGATAAATTCATTTGATGAGTATTTGGTCAGGCTGAATAATATTGCAATTCTGAAAATAATTAAAAATGAGGATAGTCCACAATATGAGGGAGTTGTTGAGTTGTCATCGCAAATTGAAGTATATGATATTCCAACATAATAATTTCTGAAACACATGTGAATTTGCAAATGGAGGGTAAATTTGTGATTTTCTTGAGTTAAACATGAGGCAATACTTTACGTGAGATATTTTATTATGATAGTATGTATATAAAAACTCTTTTTTAACCATTTATTGATAATTCTCTTCAGGATTGAACCAGACAACAAATTCATACATGATTCTGACAAGGAGTCACCGCATTACTCTCTGAATTCAACAATCAAATATTAAAAAGGATAGATCCAAGCTTTTAATGTGTAGCATTGCTAAGATTATGAGGTTTTGAGGTACTCATGGATAATCCAGTAATTGAAATTCGCGATGAAGAGATTAATGTCGAAGAGATAATGAGAACAATCCGTGAGAATATTCGTCGCCGGAAGGAGGCGGGTCTGTTACCAGATGATCCTGATCTGGTCTCTCCATCTTCATGTCCGGTCCCATTTACCCCTTCAGATTGCATCTGTGATCTGTCATATCTTAAAAGCAATTACGATATACAGAATAATAGTTACTATATCTCCTCACATCGACCCTATTTCGGCAAATATCTAATACAAGGTCGAAGTCTTGTCCATGGCGAAGTTCGCCGATATATTGATCCGGTAATCTGGAAGCAGACAGAGTTCAATCGGAGCACAGTTAGTGCACTTGATTCAATCAACACTCATCTTAGTGAACTTAATCATATCATTACAAGAATTGGAGAGATTGATTCCGTAAAAAATCACATAAATGACCTTGATAATAGAACATGTAAATTCGCAGAAATCGATTCCATAAAAAACCGCTTTGATGAACTTGATACTAGAACATGCAAATTCGCAGAAATAGATTCCATAAAAAACCGCATCGGTGAACTTGATAATATTACCAGTAGAATCACAGAAATTGATTCTATAAAATCCCACATTGATGAACTTGATAATATTACTACCAGAATCAATGAAATTGATTCCATAAAAATCCACATTGATGAACTTGATAATATTACCAACAGAATCACAGAAATCGATTCTATAAAAAACCACATTGATGAACTTGATAATATTACCAGTAGAATCACAGAAATTGATTCCATAAAAAACCGCATCGATGAACTTGAATCAACCCTCCTTGCGTTCGCTGCTGATATTGAGAATAAAACATGGCTCGCCCAGGTACTCGAGAAACGGATATCAAACCCAAAATTCTTCAAATCAGAGAAAGATGCCACATCAGCCCCCCCACCAGACCTTGGAATCAATTACTTCGTATTTGAGGACCGGTTCAGGGGAACTCGATCCCTCATTAAAAATCGGCAAACGGCTTTTTTGAAATATTTCGAAGGATGCAGAAATGTCTTGGACATTGGCTGTGGGCGGGGTGAGTTTCTCGAGCTGATGAAGGAGCAGGGGATAGGTGCCCGTGGTGTGGATCTGGATGAGACGATGGTTGATTACTGCCGGATGAGAGGTCTTGAGGTTGAGCTGAAGGATGCAATTTCATATCTCGAAGGGCTTGAGGATGGGAGTCTGGATGGCATCTTCATCGACCAGGTTGTTGAGCACCTTGAGCCAGGATATCTCATTCACTTGCTCCAGCTCTGTCATCAGAAGATGCAGTATGGGTTTTACCTTGTTGCTGAAACGGTCAATCCACTCTCTTTCTTTTCATTTGCAAACTTCTATATTGATCTGAATCATGTCAGGCCTGTTCACCCGGAGACACTGAGGTTTTTATTCGATAATGCTGGTTTCCAGGAACTCGAGGCAAATTTTCTCTCTCCGGTGACTGATGAAGCACGGCTTCAGAAATTTCCTTCAGATTGGGGAAAAGATGATGAGGGACATAGAATGGTTGAGGTTTATAACAGGAATGTTGAGATGCTCAATGGGATCTTGTATGGTGCACAGGATTATTCAGTAGTTGGGAAGAAGTAATCAGGATAATGATATAATGCGCCCAATTCATGCAATTCATCAATTTCATGCAGGTTCAGCATTTGGTGATGCAGTAACAAATTCTATGTTTTTTATAAGAAAAATTCTCCGAGATATGGGATTTATTTCTGAGATTTATGTTTACTATATTGCACCTGAACTAACTCATGAGTTACTTAATTATACTGAATATAAACCAAATGACAAACAGATCCTGCTCATTCATCATTCCATGGGACATGATATTTTTGACTGGATAACCTCCCTACCTGATGAGAAATATTTAATTTATCACAATATCACCCCTCACGATTTCTTCCCTATGGGCTCGCCAAATAATTATTATTCTCAGTTAGGAAGGAGACAATTAGGGTTATTGAAAGATTTTGTGAAAGGATCAATATGTGACTCTCAGTATAACCAGCAGGAATTACTTGACTTGGGTTTTCAGAACACAAGAGTAATCCCTCTTCTTCTAAATATCGATGAAATATTAGGGAAAAAATGGAACCAGGATGTAGAAATTAGAAATTCATATCAGTTTAATATCCTATTTGTGGGGAGGATCGCTCCAAATAAATGTCAACATGACATTATAGAGATAGGATCCTATCTTAAATCTGTTCTGACTGTACCATTTAAAATACATCTTATTGGTGGATATGATCCTGGTGATCCTTACTATCAGGATCTGTGTACCCGAATAAATAATAAAAATCTATCGGATTTTGTCAATATTCCAGGGAAAGTTACAGATGAAGATCTATACGGATACTATCGGGCTGCTGATTTGTTCCTCTGTATGAGTGAACATGAAGGTTTTGGTGTCCCATTAATTGAAGCGATGGTTTTTAATATTCCGATTATTGCCTATAATTCTAGTAACATTCCTTATACCTTGGGAAATTCCGGGATATTAGTCAATAAAAAAGATCCTATTTTTATCGCGACATTGATTGATTATCTACTCCAAAACAAGCAGATTTTAAGAAGAATTACTAAATATCAACGGGAACACCTGATATCTTTTTCTCTTCCCACCCTTATTCACAAACTCAATAGTTTTTTTTTAGAGAATTGTATACTAGTCCCATTAAAACCAGATCCTACTCTTGAAAATCCAAAATTAAAATGTAACAAGTACCGAATTGAAGGTCCTTTTGATAGTAGCTATAGTCTGGCAATAGTAAACCGGGAGATTGCGCTGGCTTTGAATAATATTTATCCAAATGAGGTTTCCTTGTATTCAACAGATGGACTAAAGGACTATTCTCCTTCCTGTAATCAGATATCCCTGGATGTTAAGAAGATGTGGAAAGAAGCAAGTTCATATCTATATGCTCGTGTCGTAATGAGAAATCTCTATCCACCCCGTGCATCGAATATGATCGGCGATATTAAGATTGTTGGTAGTTATGGGTGGGAGGAATCAGGATTTCCGTCTGAGTATGTAAACGGCTTTCATGCCCATCTGGATGGCATAGCTACTGTTTCTGATTATGTTACGCAATTGTTGATTAATAATGGTGTTTCATTGCCTATTCATACAATGGGAAATGGTATAGATCATTGCCTTACAATTAAAGAGAAGAAGTATCGAAGATCACTTGGAAAGGGATTTCGGTTTCTTCATATTTCATCCTGCTTCCCTAGAAAAGGCGTCGACATTCTTCTAAAAGCATATACAATGGCTTTCTCCAATCAGGATGATGTATCTCTGATTATTAAAACAGTCCCACATCACCTGAATACAATTCCAGAACAAGTTGAGTATTATAAAAATAATAATCACAATTGTCCAGAGATCATCTTGATCAATGAGGATCTTGATTATGGCTACATCATTAATTTATACAAAAGATGTAATGCATATGTTGGTCCATCCAGAGGAGAAGGTTTTGGGCTCCCATTTGCAGAAGCAATGTTGTTTGAATTACCAGTAATTATTACTGGTTATGGAGGGCAGACGGATTTTTGTAATGAAGATAATGCATGGCTTATTGACTTCTCGTTTGCATATGCCGACACCCATATTGGTCTGAATGATTCAGTTTGGGTGGAACCATCTCCTGATCATCTGGCCATTCTTATGAAAGAGGTAATTAACGAATCTCCTGAAAAGATAAAACAAAAAACTGGACGTGCGAAGGAGAATATTATAAAGAAATATTCATGGGAGATGTGTTCCAAACGTCTTGATAAATTTTGTCACGCAATTGAAGTTCAAGATTTATTTCCTCATAGGATCCGGTTGGGCTGGGTATCAAGATGGGCAGATGAGTCAGATATTGTATTATATTCGAAGAATTTTGTAGAGAATTTTGATCCTACTCGATTTGAAAATATTCTATTATCAGATGCTGCTCATAATCTATCTTCTGATGAACCTAAGAAAGTGAATAATTGCGGGGATTGTGGATCTTTCTCATCAGTAGATTCAATATATCATGCAGTTCTTACGCATAAAATTGAAATTGTTGTTTTACAACTTGATTTTCGTTTTATTAATTACAATGAATTTATAAGATTGATCAATTTGCTATCGGAAGCGAAGATAACCATTATCTCAATCATCCATTTTACCATAGAATCAAGTTTACCTATTGGAGGTGAAAATAATACCAAATGTGATAATCCTGATATTAGCGAGGCTTTGAATAGGATCGATAAAATTTTTGTTCATTGTGTCAATGATTTAAACAATCTTAAAAAAATCGGTGTTGTAGCAAATACTGCAATTTTCCCTTATGGAATAAAGAAAAAAATTGTAATAGAACAAGATAAAATGAGAAGTGATTTGAACCTATTGAATAAAAAAGTAATAACTTTCCATGGTTCAATTTATCCATACAAAGGTTTAAAAGAATTAATTGGTGCTTTTGGGATAGTAAACAGTCTAATTCAAGATTCTCACCTTGTAATAATTAATACAGAACACCCAGATGAAAATAATAGGTTTTACTTAGAGCAATGCCAATTACTCATGCAGGATCTCAAACTTACCCATAATATCACAATGGTCTCCATTTTTTCAGGAGAAAGAGAAACAACAGACATTCTTTCTCTATCTAATCTAATTGTGTATCCGTATCAGCATTCACAAAAAACTTCAAGTAGGTCAGTTCGAGATGGTATAGCATCCGGAGTACCTGTTCTTTGTTCACCCATCTCAACATTTGATGATGTTGCATCTGCAGTTAATTTTTTTTCAGGATTTGATTGTGAATCCATGGCGCAAGATATTATTTCACAATTGCAGAAGGAGCGGGTTTGTTCGGAATCCCATTTTAAATGGATTATTGAACATCAATGGGAGGTTCTCTCAAATAGATTACAGAACATTATCTCTTCAGTTTGGATTCAATCACAGTTATCTGTAAAATGAAATTAATTTCAGAAAATGATAACAGCTTCCCGTATTGCCTCACATCCAAGACTCGACGGTCATTCTCCCCCATACAGCACAGTTCAGGAGCATATGCCTCCAAATCACCAGAAGTATGTCGCCTGGAATGGTGAGCGTTTCAAAAAATGGGCCCGGAGTATTGGTGAGAATACCTACACCGTGGTCACTGTTTTCCTAACCAGTCATAAGGTGGAACAACAGGGGTACAAATCCTCTATGGCCTTACTGAAATTAGCAGATAAATATTCTCCACAACGTCTTGAGGACGCATGTGCACGTGCGTTGTCATATACTGTAAGACCAAGTCTGAAAAGTGTTCAGGCAATTCTTAAATCAGGACAGGATAAGGTACAAATCCCGGAGACAGAACCAACAACGGTATCCTCACAATATGCTCTTACACGTGGTCCTGACTACTACAAGAGAGGTGGCGAGTGATGCTGAGCGAGAATACAATCAGCAAACTGTATGAGATGCGACTCACCAGTATGGCACAGACTTTCCAGGATCAGATGACAGATAATATATATGCCAGTATGCTATTTGAGGAGCGTTTCGGTCTGCTGGTAGATTCAGAATGGTGCAGACGCAAGAACAACAGACTGACACTTCTCATTAGGAAAGCTGAATATGTCCATCCACGGGCCTGTGTTGAAGACATCAACTATGCACCAGACCGTCACCTCGATAAAGGACAGATTGCAAGGCTGTCACTTTGTAATTATATCCAGGATTGTAATAATGTTATCATTCTTGGCGCAACAGGCACAGGCAAGAGCTATTTGAGTTGTGCATTGGGTATAGCTGCCAATCGGAATTTTTATTCTTCAAGATACATCAGACTCCCTGATCTCTTTGCAGAATTGGCAATTGCCCGAGGGGAAGGAAATTTTCTGAAAGTCATCGCAGAGTACAAGAAGGTTAAATTGCTTATCCTCGATGAATGGCTTTTGCTCCCGCTTACTACCAGTGAGACAAGAGATCTGTTAGAGATTGTGGAAGCACGGTGTGGAAGGGGTTCTACTATTTTTTGCTCTCAATTTGAGGTAAACGGATGGTACCAGAAAATTGGGGATGAAATAATAGCAGATGTGATCTGTGACCGGATCATTCATAGTGCATATACTATTCTCCTCAAAGGTGACTCATTACGTAAGATGAACGGGGTCACTGAGGGAGAATAAAATCAAATGGCAATTGAATACTACTTTTTTTTATTATGGTGTTCAACTGAGCGTTAAAGGTGTTCAATCTTAGCGTTTTGACTGTTCAATACCAGCGGTCAAGGTGTTCAAGATCAAACGGTCAGACTGTTCAATTGAAACGTTGTATACAATTTTTGGAGAACGGGTAATTGTTGAGTCAGATGGTATTCAGATTTGTGAACATCGGCTCATTGAAGGTAGACATCAGGTCTCCAGGCAAAAAGAACATTTTGAAGGTCTTCTCAAAGCAGCAAGAGATGAATCGTATGGCAAAATGCCTCCGGTCATCATTTCCAGTAAAAAACCGTTTGAAGATACTGCTGTAATAAAACGTTCTCTTTCAGAATACGATCAAATTATTGGAGGGAAGTAGATGACAGTACTTCTTCTTGATCAGGTGCATCTTCACCTGACAAATCTGAAATTACTGACGATGGAAACGATCCTTGAACCTACATTAGAACGAGCCATGGCTGAAAAGATGACTCCTTTGGAAACAATTGGGTATCTTGCTGAAATGGAATGGAAGAACCGGGTCAGTTCAACTATTTCAACCAGGATGAGATACGCAGGTTTTCCGATTGTGAAGAGGAATGAAAATTTTGATTTCTCGTTTCAACCATCCATCGACGCCACGGTGGTTCGGGATCTCTCAACCCTGAGATTTGTTCAGCAAGCAGAAAATGTCGTATTCCTTGGACCGCCAGGAGTGGGGAAAACACATCTGGCGATAGGACTTGGTATTGCAGCAATTGAAACAGGATTTCAGGTCTTATTCATCAATGCCTCTGTTCTGATTGAAAGATTGAAAGAAGCATATCGACAAGATCAGCTCGATAGGTATCTAAAAAAACTGGTCAAACCCAAGATTCTGATTATCGATAAAATTGGGTATCTCCCATTTGATTCGCAGGCAGCATACTGCTTTTTCCAACTTATTTCCAGGAGATATGAACGGGCATCGACCATTTTTACTTCAAACAAGTCATTTGGAGAATGGGGAGAGATTTTTCAGGATCATGTGATTGCAGCGGCGATTCTAGATAGGATACTTCAACATTGTACGACGATGAATATCAAGGGTGAAAGTTATCGAATGAAAGACAGAAAGAGAAACGGATTGACGAAATTTAATTGATCAAACTCTCGCATAGTGAGATTGGATCGTTTTGCGAAAACTTTAAATGGACTGGGGAATAAATAACGCCTGAGTTGGGGATTTTTACACCGCCGTTGACAGCCGGAGTACGAAAAATTCTACGGTTGAAAAAAGATCTGGCGAATGTGGGTTATATAGTTACAATTTTTGTTGGCCAATTCGAACTCTTCAAATTCAAGATGTTAGGGAGTCATACAAAAAAACGAACACCTGCAATGGCGGCAGGTTTAACAGATCACGTGTGGACTATCGAAGAGTGGATTCGCTTTCCCGCCGTGCAGTTATGTTAGATCACCTCCCATTTTCATCCCAACACACTATCATACCCACTGAAACTGACGAAGAGCCATTTTCGTTATGAGCACACGATCTACATGGGATTATTTTTTTTTATATCATTCGATATATTTAAAAACTCCCACATATTTTCCGCGATTTTCTCTGGATTATGATATCTTACGACATAGTTCTGTGCTTTTTGACCTAATTGCATTCGGAGTTGTTTATCGTTTACTAATGAAATAATTGCTTTTTTTAATTCGGAATATTCTCTTCTACTATCAATTGGTATCTTTAGTACTGAATCATCTGGAAGTTCTGAGAACCATGCATCATCTGAAACAATGCAGGGCTTTCCTGCAGTCATTGCCTGAATTAAAGTTCCTGAACATTCACCCATTGATGGATAACGGAGGTTTACAATAATATCAGATATTTCTAATAAAAGTTTAAAAATCTCTTTTGAAACAAATCCTGTTTTGATGGTCGATTCATCTAATAAACCATCTACATAATTTCCTTCACCGACCATGATATACTTAATTTTTAAAGAGTTATTGGGTAAAATCTCCTTCATAACTCGAATGACTTGCTCATTTCTTTTTGTAGGAGCGATGTAACCAAAAGAAGCAATAACAATATCATCCTCTTTAAGACCATAATGACGTTTGATTTCATTCAATTGATCATTTGAATGAGAAATTTGTATCTCGTATTCGATCAAATGGTTAATCTTAACAATCCTTGATGGTTCATAACCTAAATCAATTATTTTTTGTCGCGTGGATTCTGAGTGAACAATAATACCAAGAGCATTTTTAATAACTCCTCTCAATAAAGGGTATTTTTCAGGATGAGGGTACTGGAGAGGGGGAAGAGTGGATCTTAAAATTTTTTTTATTGCGGAGATTCCTTCAATTCCATAATTAAGATAAAATTCTTTGATAAGTTCTTCCCGATTATTCCTGTAATTTAAATAATATCCAACAACAAGAAAAAAGATTACATAATCATGAAGAATTAAATAACCTGGATACTGAAGCATAGTATTATATATTTCAGAATGAAATTCGGGATTATTTCCGATATTATATAGAATTATATCATATTCATCAAGCTTTTTTAATAAGGAACGGTTGTTTACATAATAATAAAAAGGATATTTATCAATTAAATCAATATCTGGTTTTGGAATCGAAACCCATATATCAATATTAGAGTAATGGCTAAGAAATGGCAATAATAATTCAGAATAATTTGATATTCCGCTTTTTTGAGGAGGAAAAGGACTAAAGTAGGCCATCTTCATATACATAATCACTTACCTAATGGACAAATATTTGGTTAAGTTCAATTTTAATCATTTAATTGTCACTAATCGACTGCTGTAATGCGGAGGTAAACTCCTTCATTATTTGAACTGGAGAAAACCTAGACTTAACATTTTCAAATCCATTATGTCTGCAAAATCTCTTTACTTTTTCATCTGTATAAATGGTAAAAAGGGCTGATGCTGCAAAATCGCAATCAAATTCATTGAGAACAATCTGGTTTTTCCCGACAATCTCCTCAATACTAGTTCCTTCATACGTTACAATAGGAAGACCAAATATCTGTGCTTCAATAAAGGGGTCATAAGTACTCTCATATTCACTCATGCAAAGAAATTCATCACTACCAAGGTAGTATCCATAAAGATCTTCCGCTGATACAGAATTAATTATCGAGATATGTTCCTGCAGATTATTACTATTAATTTTCTTTAATAGGGAATCATAGTAGGATTTTAGATGAATATTATCCATAGCACCAATAATCCACAGATGAATATTAGGTCCAAATTGGTTGATGTAAGATTTGATTACTTCAATCAAATGATTATGTCCCCTATTGGGTATGATGTTTCCTATAGTTAAAACATTATTGCAACAATTATTGATGAGAGAATCGATAATTGAAAAATTAATTTCATGGTTTTCGATCTTCGGTATTTTAATGAAAGGATATACAATGAAAAGGTTATTCAATATCCCTTTTTTTTCTAAAATATTTTTTTCATAATGTGAGTAAATCCAATAGACATAATTTGGGTGCTTTTGAATAAAAGAATCGAATTCATTCCATCTTCGATTACTGATTTCATAGCAATAAGAAGGACCATCTTGGAATATATCTGGAGGAGGAAAAGAACACACTTTAATAATTTTTTTCCCTTTAAAATTGTCTAAACAACTCTCACCATAATCCCATTTGCAGCTATAATAATAGATTAGAATATTATCCGGATTAGAGAGAGCAGTTTTAACTATTTCTTCATCATTAGAAAAAAAACCATCTAATCCAATGACCCTTTCAGCCAGAAAATGTGCTTTAAAACCCAAATTTCGAAGGGTTGCATACATACCTAAAATATCGTTACCGATAGCATTTTGACAATCAATTATCTTATGAGCAATTATTACTTGATTCACCATGAGAATAATTCTCCAAAAATCCATGAATTTGTTTACAATCTAATGTTGCAACTCAATCAAAAATTATCTTATACTCTGGTGTAAATGAATTACCATTCTCACTTTATGGGATGAATCCTTCTTATCTACAACCAAGATAATCATAATGGGAGGTAGAGTAGTTAGAATAATTTTTTATATCTATTTATATCTATTTCAATATTTCTTCTAACGATTTTCTCTTTTTTATATTTAATATGAATCTAGTTTCTTGGTGGTGATCTAAGAACATTGTACAACAGGAAAGCCAACACATTCTCTTATCGACCATACATGATCTGTTAGACCAGCTGCCATAACAGATGTTCTCTGTGAAAAAACTTCACCTCATGTCAATGGCGGCTAAGTTTTCCCCAATCTCGATGGGATCTAATTCCTCAGTTAAGGCTCATAATTTGATGCTCCAACCTGCTGTACATGTTCAAATTCCATTACCTGATTTAAGAAGAGAGTGATGTTCTTCACTGCATCTTCCTGATTTGTAAGATAATCCAGAACTAGATCTAATAGTTCCATGGCTCTGTTCTCCTTTTGGCTATTAGTTACAGGACCCTACTATTTTATAGAACTTTCCTTACACTATCGTTATATACTTGGGGACAACCAAAATTTTAACAAAATTTTTGAAACGCTGATATTAATTTTAATACAATTTTTGGACGCACGCGTCGTTTTTATATTTTTGCGACAGCCTCATTAGTGACGATCTAAACAGATAGCTTCATAGCCCAAAACCTTAACAATCTTTTGCTGCTCTTCGGGTAAATTTTTCTTAAACCAATTTAGAATCCTTTGTTTATAGGAAATTCCCACCAAAAAAATTTTATTTTTGCCAACAGCAAACGGAACAGCCTTTATAGATTCAGAGGTACGAAAATATTTATTAACAGCTTCCTGTACTTCTGGAAACCCAGAATGCCAATAATCATCAACAATAATGACACCACCCAAATGGAGATTTTTTTGTGCAATAGCCAAATCATTCAATACTACTTCAATATAATGTCCTCCATCAATATGGAATATTCGTGTTTCAGAAATTTTTCTCATTGTTTCTGGTAAAATTGAATAAGAATTTGAGCATACAATTTCAAATTTTACATACGGAGCATAAACAGCAATATTCGACAGTAATTTTGCGTATGAACCACACCCCGATAGGTCTAAATTTTGATCCTGAAGATCTTCAAAAATATCAATTCCAATTGTTCTCTCATTTTCCTTGGCTAGTAAGCCTAAAAATATTAACGTCTTACCATGGTGTACTCCAATTTCTGTTAATGGACCAAAAATCTTTTCCAAGTTCTGGAATTGATCAATAAGGCAAATAATTTTAATAAGATCTTCATCGATACCCCCCACATTCGCCAGATCTTTTTTCAGGTGTAGAATTTTTCATACTCCGGTCCAAG
>JABNAD010000107.1_pt2 | contig 32790 bp, 33 predicted proteins | sample 7240381 | NCBI WGS metagenome assembly JABNAD01 (sample SAMN11332834, study PRJNA596920) | anaerobic digester metagenome | biome: digested sludge; isolation source: digested sewage sludge-derived enrichment culture grown on H2/CO2 | place: Germany: Goettingen
GCCAGGTTTTCGATCTCATCCACGGTCAGCCGCTTCTGAGTCATCTCCAGGGTCAGCTTGTTCTGGATCTTTTCGATGATGGCATACACTTCGGGCAGTATTTCCTGGAAGAGAGCGATATCCCATTTTTCCAGGGCTTCCTGCAGGATGGTGTGATTGGTGTAGGCCAGGGTCTGCTGGGTAATGTCAAAGGCTTTGGCGAAGTCCAGGCCTTCCTTCATCAGAAGGCGGATCAGCTCCGGCACGGCCACGGAAGGGTGGGTGTCATTGAGCTGAACGGCGTGATACTTGAAGAAATCCTCGAAGTCGCGACCCGCGGCCTGATATTTTTTCACCAGATCCTGCAGCGCGGCACTGGTAAAGAAGTACTGCTGCTTCAGGCGCAGGATCTTGCCTTCCCGGGTGCTGTCATTGGGATAAAGAACCCGTGTGATGTTCTTGGCGTCGTTCTTCTCCTTCACAGCTTCCTGGTAGCGGCCGTTGTTGAAATCGTCAAAGTTAAAGTTTTTCAGGGGCTCGGCCACAAACAGGCGCAGGGTATTGATGGTCTTGCCGCCGTAGCCGATGACGGGGGTGTCATAGGGCACGGCATAAACGGTCTGGTCACCGAACTGAATGAGGGACCGTTCACTTTCCCGGCGCAGAGCCCAGGGATCGGTCATGGCATTCCAGTCATCGCCTTCCTCAACCTGCTCGCCGTTGATGATCTGCTGCCGGAAAATGCCGTATTCATAGCGAATGCCGTAGCCGATCAGCGGATAGCCTAATGTCGCCGCTGAGTCCAGAAAACAGGCGGCCAGTCGGCCCAGTCCTCCGTTGCCCAGGCCGGCATCGGCCTCGGCGGATTCTACGCGGGCCAGGGAGGCTCCCATATCCTGCAGAATCTGTCGGACATCGTCCTCAATCCGGAGATTGATCAGATTGTTGCCCAGCGCGCGTCCCATCAGGAACTCGGCAGACAGGTAATAAGCTTTCTTCTTCTCCTGGAAGAACGTTTCGGTTTCGAGCCATTGCGGAATGATGTGCTGCATCACCGCTTTGCTCACCACATGGTACTTCTCTTTATCGGTCAGCTGTTTGAATTCTTTTCCGTAATTCTGATAAGCTGTTTCGATGAGGCTGGCCGCATCGAATCTCTTGTCAGGCATAATTTACCTCCTGTAGGTCTCGTTTAACCGGGCCAGGTCTGACCGCACTTTTTGAGTCAGCGCCCCTTTCTTCATTCGCCATTTCCAGTTGTCGCCAAGGGTCGACGGGGTATTGAACCGGGCTGAATCGTCCAGACCGAGCAGGTCCTGCATCGGTGCTACGGCCAGATAGGACACGGAGGCCCAGGCCCCTCGGACAAAGCCCAGCGCGGGGCCTTCCTTGTCATCCAGTTTGAGGTAGCGTCTGGCATATTCAACCTCGGATTCCGGCGCAGTCCGAAGATAGCCGGCCACCGTCTGGGTATCGTGATTCCCTGTATACACCACGGAGTTCCGGATGTAGTTATGGGGGAGATAATCCGAATCCTCCCGGGCATCAAAGGCAAAGACCAGGACATTCATGCCGGGGAAGCCGGTGTCCTCGATGAGGTCCACGACGTCCTGGGTGAGAAAACCGAGGTTTTCCGCCATGATGTCCAGTTCGCCCAGTTCCTCGCGGATGGCGCGGAACAGGCTCATGCCAGGTCCCTTGACCCAGCGGCCGGTACCGGCGGTGGCGGATCCGGCCGGGACTTCCCAGTAGGACTCAAAGCCGCGGAAATGGTCGATACGAACGATATCGTAAATGCGGAAGCTTTCCCGGATTCGTTTGATCCACCAGGCATAGCCATCCTTCTTCATTTTCTTCCAGTCGTAGATGGGATTGCCCCAGAGCTGGCCGTCGGCGGAAAATGCATCAGGCGGAACTCCGGCAACGCATACCGGCGCCAGATCCTTATCCAGGCGGAACATCTCCGGATTCGCCCAGATATCGGATCCATCCTCGGCCACATAGATCGGAATGTCCCCGATCAGCTGAATCCCGTGGCGGTTGGCGTACTGTTTCAGTCTGGTCCACTGCTTGAAAAAATAGAACTGGGTGAACACCCAAAAGTAAATATCATCCTCATGGTCCCGGGCAAACCGGGCCAGCGCCAGTTCATCGCGCCGTTTGAGCTCCTGCGGCCACATCTGCCAGGAAACCCCTTCGTGATGGTCTTTGATGGCCATGAACAGCGCAAAGTCCTTGAGCCAGTCCTCCCGCTTCAAAAATGCCTTGAGTTTCTGCTCCAGCTCCGGCCTGGCCTTGGCATAGGCTGCCTTGAGCAGCGGCATCTTATGGTCATAGAGCTTGCCGTAATCCACCCGCTCCGGGTCCCTGCCCAGGTCAGCCCGGGCAATCTGGGCCCGGCTCAGATAACCGGCTTCCACAAATTCATCCAGGTCAATGAAGTAGGGATTGCCGGCGAACGCAGAAAAACTCTGGTAAGGCGAGTCGCCGTAACCAGTGATGCCCAGCGGCAGGATCTGCCAGGTCCGGGTTCCCGTTTCCTTCAAAAAATCAGCAAATTCATAGGCCCCTTTGCCCAGATCTCCGATCCCGTAGGGCCCCGGCAGGGAGGAGATATGCATCAATATTCCACTGGCTCTCTCTCTCATGTCACATTCCCTTTCTGTGCAATCGCTTGCACAACTTATTTTCAATATACCACTCTTTTTCAAAAAGTGAAACCGTTCCAATTGTCAGATCTGTGACAGACGACGACAGACATTAACACATTCGCTCTTTTTTTCGTCATTTCTTAGATATTTGGCTCTCAATTTACGAAACCTCTCAATTAATTGTTTCCAACTAATCAAAAAGAAGTAAAACTCTAAAATTAAACTTTTCGTTAACCCACGCCTGCCTTTCCCACTGATCCTAGTACATATCTCCACTCCAGCACCGCATGTCAGCACCCCTGCTCACGGGTTCCCGTCTCCTTCCCTGGCGCCTCGCGCTTTATCCATCAAAAGAAAGCAGAAGGTCAGTTCATCCTGTGTGGTCTGACCTTCTGCTTTCTTTCATGCTTTCTTTCATGCTTTCTTGCCTGTTTCTTGCCTGCTTACTTTCCTGCTTACTTTCCTGCTTACTTTCCTCTTTACTTCTGTTTTGTATCCTGCTTTCTTTTTCATCAGATTTCGAATGGTCCGTACAGGGGAAGAGACCGGGCCCTGATTCTAAACTTTGTACAGCATCCATTTGTGGGATTCCTTCTCGTAGCGGAATTCCGCCAGCGTCTGGCGTCCCTCCAGATCCACCAGACAGGTGAAGACATCCATCCGGTTGCCGCCAAACCGTTCCTCAAAGCGGTTCTGGACTTTGAGAACTTTCCCTTTAAAGGACTCATCTCCCAGCTGAAACCGAAAACTGACGGGATTCAGTTCACCGCGCAGGTCGAACCAGCCGATCATGTCAATGGGCAGGGCTCTGAGCTTCATGTCAGCGCCTCCTTTCAAACATACGTTCTATTTCCGTGATCTAATTATAGAACATTTGTTCGATGATATCAACTGGTCGGCTGGGCTAAAAACCGGCAGCCCCGGGACCCAAAGAAAACCGGTTCCGGAACTGGTAAGGTTTACAGCATATGCGGTAGAATGGAAGCATGTATAAGGAGGGTTCTGACATGCCAAAACAAGAACTGCTGCTGGACCTGGTGGACCTGTCCGTCCACAGTGCCGGAGGAAGGATCCGGGAACTGAATCTGTCTGCCGGCCGGAACAGTCTGCTGCTGATCAGTGCGGAGGACCACCGCCGCATCGCGTCTTTATTCCGTGTGATCAAGGGGCTGGACCAGCCGCTGGACGGCGGCGTCAGCTACCGGGGCGAGCGGATCGGCCTGGTTCTGGCGGACGACGAGCTGCCGGACTATTCGACGCCCCGGCAGGAGCTGGCTCTGTACGGCTCCCTCAACGGCCTGGCTTTGCCAGAGCTGCAGGCTCAGCTGTCCCGCTGGGATCTGGAAGGGATCCATCATCTGGCCTGCCGGTTCCTTTCGCCCTATGAAAAGGAAGCGCTGCTCATCGCCATGGAGACCGCCGCGCAGCCCGAGCTTCTGCTGTGCGAGGAACCCCTGGCCGGACTGACCCCAAAACAAAGTGCCCGCATGCTGGAGGAACTCAGGCATTACGCGGCGGAGCATCTGGTGATCATCGGAACCGTCCAGCCCGATCATTATCCGAAGGATCTTCCCCGAATCAGTCTGGAACACCAGACCCCCGGCCGGGAATTCAGTCAGGCCTGGGTCAGGCAGACATCACCGGCACAATCGGGCAGTTTTGCGGCCAAGGAGCCGCCTGATTCAGCGTCCCTGATTCAGGAAAGTGTCCCAGCGGAATCCCTGCCGCCTGAGACAATGCCGCCGGAATCAGGATCTGTCCGACCGGTTCGGACCCGGAATCCCGCGAAAACCCAGCACCGCCCGATTCCTCAGCCCGGATTGGACGCCGGAATCGGACCCGGTCAGCCCGTCACCGTTCGAATCCGCCTGCCGGTGGACCCGGACACGGACTATCAGCTGCGCCGGATCAGTGAAATCAAGTTTTTTCAGCCTTCACCGGATCACTCGGGTTATGAAGTCGATATCCTGGAAGCGGATCGGGAACGGCTGCCGCAACTGCTCAAAGGCCGCGGCCTGGTCATGGAACCGGCTGAGGAGGAACAAGCGTGATTGCCCTGTTTGTTTATGAACTGAAACAGCTTCTGAAAAGCAGTCTCATCTGGGCCGTCGGCGGAGCATTCCTTCTGGGCGTACTGCTTGTTCTGAGGGTAGCTCCGGTTCAGCCGTCGGCCGCTCCGGCTTCCATCGAAGAACCGCTTCTCACCGCGGTTACGATTCTGGATGAGCGGTTTGAAGCCGCGCCGGAGGAGCGCAGGGCCCTGCGGGAAGTTCGGGAACTGCTGGAGGAACCGCTGACCTCCAATGAACGGCGCGGTTATGATGCGGACCCGGGCGTTGATCCCGGCCCGGCCGGTCAGATCTGGCGTCTGCTGGAACTGTCTCAGAGCGGTGTCCTGATTCTTCTGACCCTGGCTCTGGGTATGAGTCACGCCCGGTTCCCGGCCAGCCCGTCCTTTCGCCGGGCAGGGACGACGGCGTCTTTGACCGCCCGCTTTGCCGCGCTTCTGGTTGTCCTGCTCCTCCTCTTTGAGGTGCCCCGACTCACCGCCGGCCTCTGGCTGCAGCTGACAACGGGAGCTGAAAGCCTGTATCGCCTCATTCCCTGGAATCCCAGGGCCGGAATTTCCCTGCTGGAAGTCAGCGATAACCAGCTCGCCGGCTGGTCGGCCTACCGGGCCGTTGATGCTGCCGGCGTCGTCTCGCTGGGCGCAGCCTTCCGTCTGGCCGTGCTGTATGAGGCCGCCCAGATCTTTTGCTGGCTCAGTCTGGGTCTGCTGCTGGGACAGTATGGGCGCAAGGCCCTTACGCTGACCGGAGCAGCCCTTGGCCTGCTCCTGCTGAAACATCCGCTTCTGGCCCCACTGGCGCTGCCGTTTCGCAGTTTTGCCTTTATCAGCTACCACGATGCCCTGCGCGATACCACTGGCAGCCCCCTGATGATGCGCGGCCTGGTTCTTCTGGAAAATCCGCTGGATTTCACCCTGGGCATCGCGATCCTTCTGGTCTCGGGAATCCTCCTGCTGTATCTGACGGATCTCCGGCTCAAGGGCCGACTGACGCTGAACCGGAAGGGAGGGACAGTCCTTGAAGAGTATTAAGTACTTCTGGCGACGGCTGCATCAGAGCGGCCTCACCTGGCTGATGGCGGTCATGCTGCTGCTGGCTGCGCTGCCGTCTTTGTTTGACCCGCTCCCCCTGTCCCTCCCCTTTGATCAGCCGATATTCGGGAATCCACTTACCCATCAGTATCCGCTGCAGCGGGGATTCCCTCAGGAGCTTCGGCTGCCCTATCGGCAAACAGATTACCTGCGGGAACTGACGGGCTACCTGGCCCATCTGAGGCAGGAGCGTTCCTTATGGTCCCCCGAGGATTCCGATCCGGTGCGGCGATCCTACTATAATTATCTGGCGGAGCAGGAATCCCTGCATCTGGCCCGGCTCAATGAGACCTATGGCAGCCCGGGGCAGGAAGCCTATTACTACGGGCGCTATGCCTTTGCCTGGGCATACGATCTGTTCCCCTGGAGCCAGGGCGAAGCAAAACAGGTGGATCTGCGTGCTCTCACTTTCTGGGAGCCGGCTTTGGAACAGGCGCGCCTGTCCGCTGATCCGGTGGTCCACGCCCTGGGCCGAAACCTGGAAAATCAGCTGCCCCTGACTCTGTCGGGTGATTCCGCTTCCCCCATCTTTCTCGGGCTCTTGGGACTGACCCGGCTGTGGCTGATTGTGCTTCCGCTGGCTGCATTCTTTATCCTGGCCGCTCCCCGGGACCGCAATCTCCGGGAACCGGGCAGCCGTATCCCCCTCCGGCGGAGCCTGGCTGTGTTTACAGCCAGCGCGCTTCTGCTGGCTGGCCAACGCGGTCTGACGTTTCTGCTGCTGGTGCTGCGTCATGGCGATGACCAGGGAGCCATGTACATTGCCACCCCCTGGGGTCAGTCCATTCCGGGCATCTTTTCCGTGATGACCCTGCGGCAGAGCCTGCTCTGGATCAGTGCGGCGGATCTGGCCTTCCTGTTTCTGGTCTCGGCCCTGACCGCGCTGTTCTTTGAACTGCTCCGCCGGGCCGGTCACGCTGTCCTGGTCACGGCCGGCTGCCTGATTCTTCCGACTCTGGTCCGGCCTGAACTCCAGATCGGGCGCCTCCTGGGCTACACCGCCTGGAACATTTATCCCTCCAACCGGTCCCCTGGCTATCCCATCCTGCCGGAAGAGGCCATGCTGTGGTTCGCGGCAGGGGGACTGCTGTGTCTGGCGCTGATCCCGGGGCTGAGCCGGCTTCGGTCGATAGCCTCAAACTGGTACAGAATGAAAAGCCAATCCGGATAAATATGAAACAGGATTGTAAACTATATGGTGAAACTGTAAATAAAGCGACAACATTGCCCACGTATTTATTAGTACACCAGATCCTGGGTTACAATGGGGAAAGCATTTGAAAATGAAAGGAGAACCCCATTATGACATCAGAAAAAACCTTCTATAAAATCGAAAAAAGGCAGGATCAAAAGCCCAGTGCTCTGCGCCGCTCCGGATTCATTCCGGGCGTAATCTATGGGGGCCGCCTCGAAAGCGGACAGCCCATTCAGATTTCGCGTCAGGTGGCGGCTGATCTGCTCAAGAACAATACCAAGTCCTCCGTCATTGAGGTGGATCTGGATGGAGACAAGGGTTCCGTCATTGTCCGTGAAGTTCAGCGCCATGGATCGACGGGCGACATCCTGCACATTGATCTGCAGGCCATCCGCAAGGACGAGGTCCTGACCCTGGAAGTACCGCTGGTGATTCTGGGCGAAGAGGAGCTGGCCCACCGCCGCCTGATCGTCAATCAGAATCTCTCGCAGATTCAGATTAAGGGTCCGGCGGACCGGATCCCCGAGGCCATTACCCTGGATCTGACCGGCCGGACGCCGGATGAGAAGCCCCTGGCCGGTGATATCGAACTGGCTGAAGGCGTCGAACTGGTAACGCCCGCAGACGAGCTTCTCGTCACCATTTCAGAATCCCGGATGTCCCAGGATCTGGAACAGCTGGAGGAAGCCGCTCCGGAAACGGAGACCGCCCCGACGGAAGCTCAGTCCGGCGAGATTGCGCCCGAGGCTTAGTCTCGCACCTCCCCAAGCCGGCATACGACCAATCGTCTGATTCATGTGTAATTGCCGGAAGGCTTCGATGCAGAGCACCCCAGCCCCTGAAACCAGGGACTGGGGTGCTCTGTTATTAAAATCAGCCTGTGCTCTGTTGTCAAAATCAGCCTGCTCTCTGGCATGGATCGGGTGCTCCAATACCTCCTGGTCAGCGAAACGATTCGTTGCATGCTCAGGAGCCCACGCTTCCGCTGGTTCGGTCCTGCCTTCCGGGCGAAGGGTTCGGGTTCAATATTCAGGGTCTGTGACTTGATTTGCCAGGACGATGCTGTATGTTCCTCGTGTTGTCATTTGGATCTATGTTCCCTGGTTCCTTGTCCTTGTCATTTGGATCTGCGTCCTCGTCGCTGGATCCGGCCATGACTGCCTGGCTGCACCAAAGTTCAGCGCAGGCTCAGGCCGTAGTGAAGCTGGACTTTCAGAAGCGACAGAAATTCCCGCAGCATATATTTGTAGAACAGTCCATCGGGACTGGGGGCCGGGATGCTGCGGGGCGACAGCCCGATGGTGCGGGCTATGGCCGAAGAACGGAAGGCGTGAAATTCGTTGGTGACGATGAGAATCTGGGCAGAGAGTCCATTGCTGGCCAGCACGGCCTTCGAGTACTCGAAATTGCGAATGGTGTCCTGTCCCTGCGGTTCTTCGAAAATCCGGGCCGGTGCAATACCCTGCCCCATCAGATAGCGCCGCATGACGGCGGCCTCGCTGTACTCATCGCCGGGCGCCCGCCGGCCGGACACCACAACCTGAATCCCGGGATACTGCTTCAGAACGGGCAGGGCCGCATCCAGACGGCTCTTCAGATAATAACCGGGCTGATCTCCGATGATTGCACTGCCCGGGATGATCATGGTTTCGGTGCCGGACACCCGGACCGGCTGGATCCGGTCCCGCACCATAAAGAGCAGGATGGCCGATTCCATGACCACCAGGTAGATCAGGCCCAGCAGCAGCACTCGGCGCAGCCAGCCCCAGGACACGTTTTGATTGATTCCCCACCAGAGCAGTCCCACCGGCAGCACCATCAGAAGGCTGGGAGAGGCCAGCACCGCCAGGAGATAGAGCAGCAGAAACGCTGCGATGCGTCTCCCCTTTGACCGGCCCGGCCAGTCCGGGATTCGACGATGTTTTTCTTGAAGTGCCATTCCAGTCCCTCCTCCTGCTTTCGATCCGGCCTGAGCCAAAGAAAAAAGAGCAATCCCGAATCAGATCACTCTTACAATGCCATCCTTGATGTAGTCCAGAATGAGCAGCTCTCCCTCGATCTCCTTGGAGTCGGGCTTCATCCGGAACAAGCCCCGGAACAGATCATGCTCTCCTTCACCGAATCGGATGAGGATGGATTCTCTTTTCTTGAGATTTGTATAATCAACATGCTGGAGTTCCGAGGAAATCAGTTTGATCACTTCAAAGGGATCCGCATTGATTTTCTTCTCTTCCAAAGCATCCTTCACGGAATTATATACTTCGCGTTCAGTCATCTTCCACACCCCTTCTTTTATAAAGCCATTTTAACATAGAACGGGCAAGAATTGAATGCAGTATGAATTCAGCTGTGTAATGGTATAATAGAAATAACTGTACTGTAAACAATCACAAACCTTTCAAAGCAAAACATTTAGATTCATTCTAATTTTCACACCTGCTTAACAATTCATTCACGTTTTGTTTACATCGGTTGGATACAATTAATAACGTTGAGGAGTACACAAATGAGTTACTTTATTGTTGCGGATTCCGCCTGCGATCTGCCGGAGGAACGGCTGGCCCAGCTGAATGTCGGGCGCTGCCCCTTAACAGCCAATTTTCAGGATGGAACAGTACTGGAAGACAGCTTCCGGGAAATGGACGCCACCGCCTTCTTTGACGGCATGCGCAGCGGCGTTGTTTCCACCACCTCACAGGTCAATACTGCCGTATTTTACGACATGTTTCATAAAGCGCTGCAAACTCACGACCACGTTCTCTACATCGGATTCTCCAGCGGGCTGTCCGGTACCTATCAGGGTGCCATTCTGGCAAGAAACACCCTGGAGGAAGATGATCCGGGTCTGGCGGGCCGAGTGATCGCCATTGATACGAAATCCGCTTCCCTGGGCGTGGGCCTGCTTGTACTGGAAGCCTGCCGTATGCGGGACCAGGGGGCCTCGATCACGGAAGTGGCCGAACACATTGAGAATCAGAAAAATCACATCAATCAGTTCTTCACGGTGGAAGACCTGGTCTACCTCAAACGGGGCGGACGCATCTCCGCCATGAAGGCAGCCGTTGGCCAGCTGCTCAACATCAAACCCATCCTGTGCGTCAATCCGGAGGGTAAGCTGATCCCCATCGGGAAAGCCAAAGGCCGTAAAAAATCAATCCAGGCACTGATGGATCATTTCCGTGAAAATTATGATCCGGCGTATGGTAAAGATTTTGCCATCAGTCACGGGGACTGCCTGGAAGAGGCCAGACAGCTGGCGAATCTGATCAAGTCCGAATACGACATGAACGAACCGGTGATTCATCCGGTGGGCATGGTCATCGGCAGTCATTCGGGGCCGGGAACCCTGGCACTGTTCTTCCCCGGAAAACCGCGGGAAGACTTCAATCCAGCTCTTTAACCTCCGGGTTTTAGAAATACAGAGATAAAAAGTGTAAAAGGAGAAACAGATTATGGACTTTAAAGACACCAGAACAGCGGGTAATCTTGCCAAAGCGTTTGCCGGAGAATCTCAGGCCAGAAACAGATATACTTACTATGCCGAGACGGCAAGAAAAGAGGGTCTTGAGCATGTAGCCAACATTTTTGAGGAAACCGCCGGGAACGAAAGAGCCCACGCTGAAATCTTCTTCAATCATCTGCTGGACAACATGGGCGAAGGCATGGGATTTGTTGAAGCAACCTATCCGGTGGGCAAGGCCGATACCGCTGCCAACCTGATGTATGCTGCCACGGGCGAACGCGAAGAATGGGAAGTTCTCTACAAGAACTTTGCGGACATTGCTGACGAAGAAGGCTTCAAGGCCATCGCCGTATCCTTCCGCCAGATCGCCAAAGTCGAAATGGAACACGAAAAGAGATACCTGGAACTCCACGAACTGGTCAAGAACAACAAGTTCTTCGCCAGAGACGAAGAAAAGGAATGGAAATGCATCAACTGCGGCTATGTTTATGTCGGCAAAGAACCGCTGAACATCTGCCCCACCTGCAAATATCCCAAGTCCTTCTGGGAAGTCAACGTCTGCGAACACTAAAATCAGCTGATCCAAGAGGCAGGTCCCTTCGACCTGGCCTCTTTTTTCGCGCAAAAAAGCACCAGTCGCCTGGTGCTTTGGTTTGACGCAGTGGCATGATTGCCCGGTGCTCAGTTCTGCGGATGGACTGCTACGGCCTGAGCTTGAAGGAACACAGCTCCTGCCAGGTGGGTTCCAGTTCGACCAGAGCCACCCGGTCGAATTCGCCGGCCAGCGGTTCAAATTCACTCAGAATCCGGCGGAAGGCTTCCAGCAGCTGCTCACCGTCGCTATAACGGGCCAGGGTCAGGTGCGGCTGCCAGTTTCCAAAGGCATACTGGTCAATATCGTCCTGGGCAAAATGGAAGGTTTCGTGCAGTTCCAGGTGGAAGCTGTACAGGAGTTCATTCAGAACCGGACACAGACAGATGGTACCCGGAGGAACAACACCGACGGATGGAAACCGGGCGGGGATCCGCTTGTGGCGGCGAACCAGCCGGGTCAGTTTTTCCTCGGCTTTGGCCTCATCGATCTGGTTGAACTTGCCCAGCGTCAGATGGAGGCGCCGCTTTCGCCCCAGCACTTCAACGGGCAGCTGTTCCGTCATGTTCTGAATCAGCTTTTCCAGGGTTTTGTCAGGATAGAGCTCAACGGCAACGATCATATCTTCTCCCTCCCTTCGCTGCGATGCGGCTGCGCCAGCTGATATCATTCCCGAAAAAACCGGGGGCTGAATCAGGCTTCGGCATTTTGAAAGTCATGCTCGCCATAAACGGCAATGAGATTCAGGATGACTTCCACTGCTTTCTCCATGCTCTGGACGGAGATGAACTCATACTCGCCGTGATAGTTTTCACCGCCGGTAAAGACGTTCGGGCAGGGCAGTCCCTTGTAGGACAGCTGCGCGCCGTCGGTTCCGCCGCGGACGGGGGAAATTTCCGGTGTGATGCCGGCCATTTCAAAGGCCCGTTTGGCATTCTCGACGATATACATATGCGGCGCAATCTTTTCTTTCATGTTGAAGTAGGAATCTTTCAGTTCGACGGTCACGGTGCCGGCGCCGTATTTTTCATTCAGCCGGGCGGCGGTGGATTCCATCAGGGCTTTGCGGGCCAGGAACTTGTCCATGTCATGGTCCCGGATGATGTAGTCGAGTCGGGCGGAATCGACATTTCCTTCGATCTCATCCAGATGAAAGAAGCCTTCATAATTCTCGGTATATTCGGGCCGCTCCGCTTTGGGCAGACCGTCGTTGAATTCCCAGGCAATGTGAATCGCGTTCTTCATTTTGTCCTTGGCGGAACCGGGATGAACGCTTCTGCCCCTGACCGTCACGCTGGCGGAGGCGGCGTTGAAGTTCTCATACTGCAGCTCGCCCAGCGGGCCGCCATCCAGGGTGTAGCCAAGATCGGCGCCGAACTTCTCCACATCGAACAAAGCCGGTCCCCGTCCGATTTCTTCATCGGGGGTGAACGCCACTTTGATCTCGCCATGGGGAATGGACGGCGTGTCCTTCAGGATGCGCAGCGCGGCCATGATTTCGGCGATGCCGGCCTTGTCATCGGCGCCCAGCAGCGTGGTGCCGTCGGTGACCACCAGGGTCTGACCGATGTAGTCGGCCAGTGCCGGAAAATCGTGGACGGTCATCACTTTGCCGTTGTCATTGAGGACGATGTCGCCGCCCTTGTACTCGACCAGGCGGGGGCTGATGTTCTCGGCGTTGAAATCAGCGGTGTCCAGATGGGCGAGAAAGGCTACGGTCGGGACTTCATGAGTAAGGTTGGAAGGCAGGGTGCCAAACAGATAGGCATGCTCATCCAGCTCCGTCCGGAGACCCAGCTCCTCCAGTTCCTTCTGCAGCAGTCTGGCCAGATCCATCTGGCCGGGAGTGGATGGGGTGGTCTCGCTGCGGTGATCGCTGCGGGTGTTGATTCTGACATAGCGTAACAGATTGTCTAAGACGTTGCTCAAAGTGACGTTCCTCCTAAATGGTTTCTTCCTGATCAAATTCAGGGCGGTATACTCGTCTGCGGTCCAGGGAAAGAATGAAGTCCGAGAGGGTGCCCGGTTCCAGTTCTTCCTGAATTTTCTTCATGTCATACATGCGGGCATCAATCATATCGATGTGATGCAGCATCTCGGCTTCCGGGAACATGGGCCGTACCGGTGAACCGTATTCCGGCTCATAATGATGGGACAAGACCATGTGCTGAAGCAGCATGACCACTTCTTCGGAGGCTCCGACCTCCCGGCCGACCCGGCCGATCTGCTCCAGACCAATGCTGATGTGCCCCAGCAGCGTACCCGGAATGGTGTACTCCCGGACGATGCCGATGTCCGAGGCATCCATCTCCACCAGTTTGGCCATGTCATGCAGAATGATGCCCGACACCAGCAGATCATGATTGAGGAACGGATACACCTGGGTTATGACATCAGCCAGCTGCAGCATGGTCAGCACGTGATACAGCAGACCGCTGCGGATGGCGTGATGATTCCGCTTGGCCGCGGGATAATACATCAGTTTTTCTTCATTTTCGCGGAACAGGCGCTCCACGATCAGTTTCATATCGATATTTTCCAGTCCCTCGATGTATTTGGTCAGGATCTGGCCATACATATACTCGGGCTCCAGCGGAGCGGAGGGAACCAGATCCGCCGGATCCACGGGATCCTCATCGTTGCGCAGCCGGATCCGTTCAATCTTGAACTGCAGCTGATTCTGGTACAGATTGATCATGCCCCGGACCCGAACTACCATGTTGGCTTCAAAAAAGCCTTCCAGTTCCGGCGGAACTTCCCATAGCTTGGCGGTGATTTCGCCGGTGGCATCGCCCAGGATAAAATCCAGGTATTTCTTACCGTTGGAATTCGTGGTTTTCAGGTCGACCCGCTTGATGATCAGAAAACTGTCCACCCGCTCGCCCACCTGGTAATCGTTGATTTTCTTGTATAAAAGTTCCATTTTGACCTCCATTGTCTCTGTTTTTATTATACACGAGTTTTCCGACCAGCCAGCCGCACCCGGGATTCGTTCAAGGAAAATTATCAGATAGACCGCCTCAAAAAGACTGAAATCCGCTTCAGCGTCTGCTGCCTGAAATCCGGAAACCGGCAGTCCCTTCTTTTCCGGATTTCCTTTGATCCCATCCAATGGAGTATAATCAAGGAAGAATCATTTGAGCAGCGGGGCAGTGACGCCCTGGCTGGATGTCGAATGCAACGACCTCAACGGAAAGGAGGGAACGGCAGATCCTCCCGCGACATCGCCCCGAAGCCTGACGCGGAGATATTCCTGCCTTGAAATAAGATGGAAATCAAACTGGATCAGGGCTCCCTGAAAATTATCGAAACCCTGCAGGCCAACGGCCATGAAGCCTACCTGGTGGGCGGCTCGGTCCGCAACGCCCTGCTTAATGGCCAGACAACGGATTATGACATCACGACCTCGGCAGAACCCGAAGTTCTGATGTCCCTGTTTTCCCATACCATTCCCACGGGCCTGGCTCACGGCACCGTCACGGTCGTCTTAAACCGGATCCCCTACGAAGTGACGACCTACCGGACCGAAGGAGAGTATCTGGACCGGCGTCACCCCGCTTCGGTTCAGTTCGTGCGGGAGCTGGCCCAGGATCTCAAGCGACGGGATTTCACCATCAACGCCATGGCCTTCGATCCCACCTCGAGCCACCTGGTGGATCACTTCGGCGGCCAGGAGGATCTGAAGGCGCGGCTGATCCGGGCCGTCGGCAACCCGTCAGAACGCTTCCACGAGGATGCCCTGCGCATCATCCGCGGCATCCGCTTCGCCGCCCAGCTCAACTTCAACATTGAGGCGGAAACCTTCCGGGCCATGACAGAACTGTCCCGCCTGCTCGAGCATATCTCCCAGGAACGCATCTACGCGGAACTGTCACGGATCCTGTTAACCGAACGGCCGTCCGTGGGCATCGGTCTGCTCCTGTATTCGGGCGCCCTGAGCGTCATTCTGCCGGAACTTGTGCCAATGGCCGGATTTCAGCAGTTCTCCCCCTACCATGACAAGGACGTGTTCTTTCATACGATGCAGGTGCTGGACAACACCCGGCCCTACCTGCCGCTGCGCCTGGCCGCTCTGCTGCATGACGTGGGCAAGCCGCCGACGTTCTCCATGGATGAGTCGGGCAAGGGACATTTTTACGGGCATGAGCAGCTCTCGGAAGACCTGGCCCGTCAGATCATGCTCCGACTGAAGGTGGACAACAAAACGAGGGAGCAGACGCTGCTCCTGATCCGCCGGCACATGACGTCCATGGACATGAAAAAGCCGCTGAAACTCAAGCGGCTGATCCGGGATTTCGGGCCCGAGGATATTGATCTGTTCTTCGAATTCAAGCTGGCTGACCACTCTGGCAAAGCCGGCGGCGGCGGAATCGATCCCCGCTTCCATGCCATGCGCACCAAGGTGCGCCAGATTCTGGAGGACCATGAACCCCTGAATCTGTCCGACCTGGCCATCAAAGGCAGCGATCTGCTGAATCTGGGCATTCCCCGGGGTCCTCAGATCGGCCGCATCCTGGAGGAACTCCTGGACGAAGTCCTGGCTAATCCAGATCTGAACACCCCCCCATACTTGCTTGACCGAGCCCTGCAGCTGAAGGAGAAGACAGATGAACCAAAACGGAATTGACGCCATCACCACCCTGTTTCTGATCATGGGACTCGGCTTTGTGCTGAAGAAGCGGCATCTCATGCAAAAAAGCAGCGAGGACTTCATCGTCATCCTGCTGCAAAAGGCAGCGATTCCCGGGCTCATGCTGTACAATGCTTCCACGCAGTTTACCACCCAGTTCCTGAAGGACTATTATCCCGCCATTCTGGCTTCCTTCCTCGCCATCCTGGGCGCGGTCCTGGTCGGTCTTGTGACCGCCCGTCTCTTCTCCATCAGCGACAAAAACCAGGGCGTATTCACCGGAATGTTTGCCTTCTCCAACACCATCTTCATCGGCGTGCCCGTCATCACCGGAATCTTCGGGGAAAAGGGCATCCCCTATCTGATGCTGTATTACCTGATGAATACCCTGCTGTTCTGGACCGTCGGTTCCTGGCTGGTCGGCGGAGAACAGGGCAGCGGTCTGCTTTCCCTGTCTTCCCTGAGCAAGATTTTCAACCCCGCCCTCCTGGCTTTCCTGCTGGGCCTTGGCCTGATGATGTATCACATCAGCCTGCCTGCTCCGGCCATGCGGAGCCTGAAATATCTGAGCGATCTGGTGACCCCGCTGTCGACCCTCTATATGGGATCCATCATCGCGGATCTGTCACTGAAAAAATTCCCCGGACTCAAGCCCACTCTGCTCATACTGACCGGCCGTTTCCTCATCTCCCCGCTCCTGGCCTACAGCATTCTGACCCTGTTCGGCTTCTCCGGCCTGTTGGTGGAAGTCCTGGTCATCGCCTCGGCTCTGCCGGTCATGACCCAGATGTCCGTTCTGGCCGGCTACTATGGCAAGGACAAGCAGTACACTGCCTTCATGACCGCGCTGTCCACCATCCTCTGCATCTTTGTCCTCCCCTTCTATCTGGGCTTTTTACAGCGCTAGAGCCTAGTCCAGGAACAGACAGAACGGGTGCCCGGCCGGGTCCAACATGACCACCACTCCCTCCAGTTCCTGAACACCGGATCTGACAGCCCCTGCCGCCTCGGCACGGGCTGCTGCCTTTTCCAGGTCATCCACCAGAAAATCCAGGTGAATGGATTTGCCGGGCTGCCCCGGCGCATCCGGCCAAACCGGCGGAACATAGCACGGTTCGGTCTGAAAAGACAACCGGACACCCCCCGCCGGATTCCGGATAATGACAAAGTCCTCGTCCGCCCAGTGCGGCACCCAGTCCAGCAGATTAACATAAAACTCACTGAGCGCGTGGGCATCCGGACAGTCAATATTGATGGTTGCCAGTTCAATCTGTGCCATGGTCAGTTCCTCCTTGCCACAATCAAGCGTGGCGCCATTCGTCTGTACTCATCGGGTCGGTTAATCATCGAAAGAGATTCGATTGCATCATTCAGCCTCCGGACAAATTTTTCCGGTTGAAAAATCTGGAGTTCAGGCTGATTGAGTAGGACCTAAGGTCTATGTTTTCACGTTTCACGTTTCAGGTCTATGGTTTCAGGTTTCAGGTTTCAGGTTTCAGGTTTCAGGTTTCAGGTTATTTTAGCTCCGGAGGTTCCTTTGCGGAGCATTGGACCGGAATCAAAAGCAATTCATGCAAAGGATCCGGGAAGGCGTGCTTCCCGGATCCTTTTGCTGTTGGTTCAGCTTATGTAATGGAAGCCTCGTAGATGGCGTCGGTTGCTTCCTGGAGCATTGCGTTGAATTCATCATCCGTCTGATCCGCGGACAGTCCTTCGGAAAGGGCTCTGGAGAAGGATGCGATGAGGCCGTGGTTTTCAGCCAGCATCTTGTTGGAGTCTTCTCTGGAATAGCCGCCGGAAAGAGCGACTACACGCATGACTTTCGGATGGTTGATCAGTTCGGCATAGGCATTGGCATGGGTCGGGATGGTGAGCTTGAGCATGATCTGCTGGCCTTCCGGCAGCTTGTCGAGCTCTGCGAGGATCTCTTTTTTCAGGAGTTCTTCGATTTCAGGTTTCTTTTCGGAATGGATATCAACCTCAGGTTCGATGATGGGCATGAGTCCGGCAGCCAGAATCTGCTTGCCGACTTCGAACTGCTGAGCCACAACGGCCTTGACGCCTTCTTCGTTGAGTTCCTTGATGACCGATCTCATCTTGGTTCCAAAGATGTGTCTTTCATTGGCTCTGGCGAGCAGTGCATCCAGTTCCGGCATGGGTTTCATGAGCTGAACGCCGTTTTCCTGGTCGGCCAGTCCCTTGTCAACCTTAAGGAAAGGAACTACGCCCTTATTCTCCCAGAGGTAGTCTGCGGTTTTCTTGCCGTCAATGTCACGATCCATGGTCTGTTCAAACAGGATGGCTCCGAGGATGCGTTCCTGGCTGAATGCCGGGGACTTGATGATGCGGGTCCGCATCTGGTGGACCAGGTCAAACATTTCCTCTTCGGTGGAGTATCTGTCTTTGGAAATTCCATAAAGCGCAAGGGCTTTCGGGGTTGATCCGCCGGACTGATCCAGGGCGGCGATGAAACCTTTGCCTTCTCTCATGCGTTTTGCTTGGTTTTCGTTCATTCTTATACCTCTCCTTTATCACTTGTTTTCATGTCAAATCGATATTTAGATTATATCATGCTTTCCAAACGTCCCTGCAGTCCAATTTCACCGGCAGGAAAAATCTTAGTAGCTGAACCGGAATTTATCCTGGACGCCCAGATAGGCTTCGGTATTATGCGCCACCTTGGCAATTTCCTTTTCATTCAGGCGAATGCCTTCCCGATCCATCAGATAGTAAAGGATTTTGAGCTTTTCAAAGACTTCCATATTGGCCTGGGCGTCATTGGCGGCCCGGTGCCGGCCTTCCCAGGGAATCTGCAGGATCTCGGTCAGATGGGACAGTCCGCAGGTGCCCGGCATGAAGCGCCGCGCGAAATGGAGCGTATCAAACACCTGGTTGTCGAAGGAAATGCCCATGGCCTGACCAACCTGGAGCAGGTTCTTCATATCATTGTTGATGAGATCATGACCGACGATGATCCGCTCGCCCACAAACTGCTTGAGTTCGGGCAGCACCTGCCAGATGCTGCGCCGGCCCGACACCATCTTGTCGGAGATGCCGGTCAGCTGGACGATCTCCCGGGGGATTCGGATGCCCGGATTCACCAGCCGGGTATAAACCCGCTCCTTACGGCCCTTTACCACCAGAACCGCTCCGATTTCAATGATGCGGTTCATGGGGCGGGACGTGGTCTCAATATCCAGACAGACATACGTGTCAAAAAACGGGTGCGAGACGATATTTTCTTTCCGAACGGTTTTTCTGATTGTGTCTTCCAATATAGCACCACCTTTCACAGGCGAAAAAACTTCCTCATGAGCCGGCCGTTCAACTACAGTATATCCTGTTTGGGCTGTAAATTCCAAAAGCCGGCCCCTGGGAGCCGACTTTTAACAAAGTGATAATAAATCGAGGGATTCGATTCAACGCTGCGTGACTCAGGCATCGACGCGCCGGGCGTGTCCGGTCAGATCCCGGGGCAGCACCAGCCAGCCGGTGAGGGCAAAGGCCGCGATGAGGCTGAGCAGAAATAAGCCGGTGAGGGCCAGGCCGTTCAGGAACGCGGGATTCGCCCCCTGAAACGGGGTGGTTTCCAGCGGGCGCAGGCGGAGGCGGTAAAGCAGGGTCAGGGCCACCGTTTCGAGGCCCAGCAGAATATTCTTGCGGCGGATGCGGCCGGCCAGTTCATCGGAAACCCGATAGAGGTCGGATCCGACCTTGAGGAGATGGGGTTCGCCTTTCACCATGACGCCTTTCAGCATCAGCTGTCCGCGGGTCAGCTGTTTCATATCAGTCATTCCTCCTGTTGTTCAGAATGTCGGGCTCCTAGTTTATCCAAGGCGGCGATCAGCTGCCCGGCGGTTCCCTCCTTGACGGCAATGCGCGCATAGCCCGGTCCCAGACCCGGCATATTCGACAGATCCCGGATCAGAATGCCTTCCTGGCGGAGCGCCTGGATCAGACGGGGCATGGCGGGATCAACCGCCAGCAGGAAATTGGCGCCGGAGGGATAAATCCGCCGGAAATATCCGCCGGACTGGAGAAGATCAGCGAGTTCCTGCCGGGCCGCCCCATTTTCTTCCCGGGAGCGCCTGCTGAAGTCTTCGTCCTCCAGCAGGATGTGGGCAATGCCCTGGGCAAAGGCTCCCACATTCCAGGTGGTGAGCTGGTGCTGGATGCGCCGGCGCCGGGCATCATCCGCGGCAATCAGATAGCCCAGGCGAACGCCGGGCAGGCCGAAGAACTTGGTCAGCGCCTTGACGACCATCAGGTTGTCGTATTCCAGGGTCAGAGGCAGCAGCATGGTGTCCTCTGCCAGATACTCCCCGAAGGTCTCATCCAGCAGGATGGCCACGCCCAGCTCCCGGCAGCTGCCGGCCAGCTCCCGGAAGGCCGATGGATCCCAGCGGGCGCCATCGGGATTGTTGGGATTGCACAGCACCAGGCCGTCCAGCGACCGGTCGGATTCCAGCCGGTCGAGAATGGCACGGGTCAGTTCCCGGCCAAGGATGCCGGTTTCCGACAGGGTCCGGTCCAGGGTCTGGCAGGGAATGCCGTGACGGAGAAAGGACAGCTCATACTCGGAAAAAGCCGGCCGCACCACCAGTCCGTGACGGAAGGCGGCAATGGCTTTATCCAGCAGCTCCACGGCCCCGTTGCCCGGAATGATCCAGTCCGGCGGGATGCTGACCCTGGCCAGGCGCGAAGCGTAGGCTGCCAGATCCCGGCGCAGAGCGCGGTACTCGATGTCCGGATAGGCCCGGGCCTGTTCCAGCAGGCGCGGCAGTTCCTCATACACTCGCGGCGGCAGCGGATGGGGATTGATGTTGGCGGACAAATCCAGGTAAGTGCGGCTGGGATCCGAATAGATGTCGCCGCCATGACCGGAGCGGGTCTTGTTTAATGAATCCATGGCAATCCTCCCATCCAGGCCGCCAGCACCAGGATCGCTGCAAAGGCCAGGACCAGCGCCTGCATCAGGCGGACGGACCGGCGGATGTCGGCGGCCTGAGCCGGCCGGCCTCCCCGGTTGATATAGGGCTTTGGTTCGGTCTTGCCCTCATAGGCGGCCGGACCGGCCAGCTCAATGCCGAGAGCGCCGGCAAAGGCCGCCTCGGGGTGGCCGGAATTGGGGCTGGCATGCTTTGAATGATCGCGAAAGTAGACGCCCAGGGCAGACGCAATGGTTCCGCCGGCAACGGGAGCCAAAAGAGCCCCCAGCAATCCGGTGATCCGGGACGGCAGGAAGTTGAGGACGTCATCCGCCCGGGCGGATGCCCGGCCAAAGTAGAGATACCGGTCATTGCGGTATCCGACCATGGAATCCAGGGTGTTGACGGCTTTGTAGACCATGGCTCCGGCGGGACCGAAGATTGCGCCGTAGAACATAGGCGCGATGATGCCATCCGAGGTACTCTCAGCCACGGATTCGATGCACGCCCGAATGATGCCCGGCCGGTCCAGGGATTCCGGATCCCGGCCCACGATGCGCCCGACCTGGCGCCTGGCCTGTGCCAGGGTGCCGTGCTCCACCTGATCCAGTACGCTCAGGGCTTCGCGTTTCATGGTTTCCATGGACAGGCACAGCCAGAAGATCACCACCGAGACCGCAAACCGGAGACTGCCGCGGGTGAGCTGCACCAGGAGCAGAGTCGGCAGGAGCGCCGCGGCGCACAGGCAGAGCAGCAGGCAGACCCCGCCGAGCAGCTGCCGGCGGGGTTCGGTCTGAGGCTGGCGCAGTTTCTTTTCAAGAATCCGGATGAGCCGGCCGAACCCCACCACCGGATGAGGCAGCCACAGGGGATCTCCCAGGATCCGGTCAAGCAGCAGAGCGGCCAGCAGGGCCAGACTGTTTTCAAGCAAGTTGGTCTCCTCCTTCCGTTAGCGGCACAGCCGCAGGTACAGGGGCAGGGCAATGGGATCCTGCCAGCCCTCGGACCACAGACAGACGGTCTTGTCCGGACGGGTCAGGCAGCCCCGGACCAGGAGTCCGGGCTGATCCGGCTTTTGTCCCAGCGCCCTGGCCGCTTTCTTCCGGAACCGTTCTGCCCGGACTTCCAGGGACAGCAGTTCGATAGGTCCGGTGCGCGCCAGCAAATCCACCAGGGATCCGCGTGCGTCTTCCGCAGTCAGCGCCTCGGCCTGGGCCACCGGAATCCAGACCCGCTCAAACAGAGCGGGCCGGTCTTCCACATAACGCAGCCGGTCAATCCGCCAGCAGGTCACCGCCTCCTCCAGCTGATCGTTGAACCGGTCGGTCTCCACCGTCGTCTTGAAGGCAAGGACCTCGGTATAAACCCGCCGGCCCTGCCCCAGCAGGCGGGCGGACAGGGACAGCTCTTCCCGCAGGGATTCCCGGCGGCCCGTGGGGAAAGTGCCCCGACCCTTGTGGCGGAACAGGAATCCTTCGGCAACGAGCAGGTCCACTGCCTTGCGCGCCGTCATCCGGGATACGCCAAATTTTTCAGCCAGCTCATTTTCGGAAGGAATGGCCGCCCCTTCCGGATAGCGGCCCCCTTCGAGCTGTTTGAGAATCGATTCGTAGATCAGCCGGTAAGCAGGCTGTTCAGTCATTTATGCCATCTCCCTCAGGAATACTTTGTAAGCACGGTAGGTCTCATACAGATCGCCCTTGGAAATGACTTCCCACGGCGCGTGCATGTTCTGAACCGCAACGCCGGCATCAATGACGGTCATGCCCATGTTCCCCATGATGTAGGCAATGGTTCCGCCGCCGCCCTGGTCGACTTTGCCCAGTTCGGCTGTCTGCCAGGCGATCTCGTTCTTGTTCATGATGCCGCGGATCTGGGCGATGAATTCCGGATCGGCATCATTGCAGCCGCCCTTTCCGCCGGAACCGGTGTACTTGTTGAACACGATGCCGCGGTTGAAGTAGGCGGTGTTCTTCGGCTCATTGACGGACGGGTAGTTCGGGTCAAAGGCTGCCGAAACATCGGAGGACAGCATTTTGGAGTTCAGGATGACCTGGCGCAGTTCGCGGGCCGAGCCTTCTCCCTTGAGTTCCATCAGATCAGCCACCAGGTGACGGAAGAAGTCGGAATGCATGCCGGTCGCACCCTGGCTGCCTACTTCCTCTTTGTCCACCAGAATGCAGCCGGTGGTGCGTTCCGGGTTCTCCACGTCGAACAGAGCCAGCATGGAGGTGTATGCGCAGACGCGGTCATCGTGGCCGTAACCCATGACCATGGAGCGGTCCAGGCCGTAGTCACGGGCCCGTCCGGCCGGTACGATCTGGAGTTCGGCGGAGACGAAGTCTTCCTCAACAATGCCGTATTTCTCGTGGAGCAGCTCCAGGATGTACTTCTTGGCGCGGTCCTTGTCATCTTTCTTGCCGGCCGGTCTGGAACCGATCAGGACATTGAGGTCCTCGCCCTTGACGCCCTTGGCCAGGGTCTGTTCCATCTGTTCTCTGGACAGGTGGATCAGCAGGTCGGAGATTCCGATGACCGGATCCGACGGATCTTCGCCAATGGCTACATCCACCCGGGTGCCGTCCTCCTTGAAGATCACTCCGTGCAGTGCCATCGGCAGAGCGACCCACTGGTATTTCTTGACGCCGCCGTAGTAATGGGTCTCCATCAGGCACAGGTTGTTGTCCTCGTACAGCGGATTCTGTTTGATATCCAGCCGCGGGGAGTCGATGTGCGCTCCCAGCAGGTTCATTCCTTCTGCCATGGGTTTCTGACCGATGACAAACAGGAAGATGTTGCGGTCGCGGTTGATCGCGTAAACCTTGTCCCCCGCTTTGAGGCTCTCGAAGGTGGCCACGTTCCGGAAGCCCTTGGCTTCGGCGGCCGCGACGGAATCACGGACGAATTCCCGCTCCGTTTTGGCATCGCTTAAAAAGTCGATGTAGCCCTTGGCAAAGCTGTCGCATTCCTTGAGCTGTCCCTCAGTGTAGCGATCCCAGACCAGTGTAAATTCTCTTTCCAACATATTGCATCTCCTTGTATGGATAGATTTCTTGTGCCGCTTCGGCGATCATCTTATGTTGCAGCGGCGAAGTTCAAACTGCCGCGTCATGATTGGTATGGTTTTCCCAAACTTCATTATACATAAAAAAAACGGCTCTGTGCATAGTCACAGAATACCGTTTTGTACTGGACGGGCCCGGACGAGTCGATCCTGGTCGCCCGGGGCTTTGAAAATATCCCGGATCGAATATTGGAAATCGGCTCCAGGCCTTATTTCTGCTTCAGTTTATTGCGAAAGTAGATATGCTGAACCTTGCTGTCCTTGCCCGGCGTGATGACATCCATATCGAAATCCCCCAGCGACTCAATAAACTGATTGAGCTTGCTGTAGCCGTAGTTTCTGACATCAAAATCCGGGAATCGCTTGGCTAGCTGATTTCCGATCTTGGACAGGGAGATCCAGCCTTCTTCGTTGGAGCCCTCGCTGATGATTGAACGCAGCGACCGGCGGATCGTGCTGAGTTTGGTCTGAGGTTCGGGGCGGGTCTGCTCAGCTCTGACTGGTTCCGCCTTAACCGATACGGATTTGGAGGCTTCCGGTTTGAGCGGTTCTGGCTTCACCGGTTCCAGCAGGACGGGCAGGATCTTTTCCGCATCCGGGAATTTCGATCCATTATTTACCGGGGGTTTGACTGCCTTGACCGGAGGTTTGCGCCGGGCAGATTTTACCGGGGTTTCTTTGACCAGTTCCCGGGGTTCCTTCTCTTTCTCCTCATAGGATGAAGCGTACAGGATATCCAGATACTTGAACTGGTTACAGGCAGAAATAAAGGCAGAGGGTGTCTTGGATTCGCCCATGCCGATGACCCGCTTGCCCGATTCTCTCAGCCGGGAGGCCAGCCGGGTGAAATCCGAATCGCTGGACACCAGGCAGAAGCCCTCGACATTCCCGGAATACAGGATGTCCATGGCGTCAATGATCATGGCTGAGTCCGAGGCATTTTTTCCCTGGGTATAGCTGTACTGCTGAACCGGGTTGACCGAGTAATTCAGCAGAACATCCTTCCAGGCGGAATTGGCCGGATTGGTCCAGTCCCCGTAGATCCTCCGGTAGGTCGCCACGCCGTCATTGGACAGCTCATCCAGGATAATCTTGATGTACTTGCTGGAAATATTCTCGGCATCGATTAATAAGGCATAGGTCAGTTCTTCACTCATGTTGTTTTCCTTTCAGGCGGGCAGCCGATAGTTCTTCCTTCGTTCGCCTGATGACCGTCACACGGTTCAGGGCAGGCGACGAAAGTTACAGATCCCTTTGATCCTTCTCTGGTTTCATTATACCATCCGCCGCCCTCCAACGAAAAAAACAGCCGGAGAATCCATGCTGTTTCTTTCTTCCTATATATATTAGCCATTTAGGCCATGCCCCGGTGAGGCTCCGGACTGGTGAAGCTCCGGACCAACGAGGATCAGATCTGGGTGATGACCGGCACCGGGGATGCCCCGGATCGGTGAGGATCGGATCAGGCCACAGGTCTGGCGCGATGAGCCGGTTCTGAGCTATTTCTTCTGGTAGCCTTCCCAAACCGGGAACTGGGCTCCCTTGTATACTTCGAGCATGAGGTCGCCGATGGCCTGGGACTGGTATTCCTGAACGATCCGCTTGAAGACCGGGTTGTCCTTGTCTTCGGCCTGAGCCGCGATCAGGTTGAAGTACGGCTGGGAAGCATCGGTTACCGGTTCAAGGAAAATTGCGTCTTCTGCCGGGGAATAGCCTGCATCCACTGCCAGGTCGGTGTTGATGATGGCGGCGGCTACGTCCTTCAGGGAGCGGGCAGTCTGAGCGGCATTGAGTTCGGTAATGGTCAGGTTGAGTTTGTTTTCAGCAATGTCTGCCTGGGTCGGGGTGAGATTGGAAGCATCCTTGAGCTTGATCAGACCGGCGGATTCCAGAACCTTCAGCGCCCGTCCCAGATTGGTCGGATCGTCCGGAATGGCGATGGTGTCTCCGCTCTTGATCTCCGAGGGGGATTTATACTTCTCGGAGTACAGACCGATGGGGGACAGGAAGGTGTCGCCGATGGATACCAGCTTGTTGCCGTTGGCATTGTTGAAGGAATCGAAGTAGATGTGGTGCTGGAAGGAGTTCAGATCCAGGTCTCCGTCATAGAGCGCCTGATTGACCGGTGTGTATTCGGTGAATTCCACAATCTCAATCTCAATGTTTTCCTTGGCCAGATTGGTTTTGATTTGATCCCACAGTTCGTGCTTGGAGCCGATGACCCCCAGCCTGACCTTGGTAACGGCTGCTGTCTGAGCAGTCGTTGTGACCGGAGCAGTCCCGGAAGTGGAAGGCTGGGTAGCGGGAGCGGCCGGCGCGCAGGCGCTCAGGAAGAGCTGTCCGGTCAGAAGCAGGGCGGTTGCGAATAAATTAGTTCTTTTCATGATAATTCCTCACTTTTATTTTATTATTTTTTATTTTTAGTTCTCTTATGGTTTTGGTTGATTGATTGCTGAGGCATGATCCGGTTCGATTCTGCCTTCATACCTGTTGTTTCGATTCTGCCTTCATCCGATCTGAGCTCCGATCGGATGGAGGCAGTCAATGGCTCATTGTTCTGTTTATTGTCTTTACTCTCTGATTGCGTACATTCCCCCTGTCGGCCTTGCTGTCGACCGGACTGTTGTTTTTCATATGATCTACGTTCGAACATTGAATATGCTGATGGCTGTTTTGCTTATACTTATGAGGTTTGAATTTTTGATGTTAATGGGTTGTCCGGCGCTCCAGGAAATTGCCGATGATCTGAATGATGAAGACAATGACCAGGATCAGGACGGTGGAGACAAGGATGACATCATTCTGGAAGCGGTTATAGCCGATGGAGATGGCCATTTTCCCGAGTCCCCCTCCGCCGATGACTCCGGCCATGGCGGTCAGGCCAAGAACGGAGATCAGGGTCAGGGTGGAGACACGGATCAGGGCCGGGGTGGATTCCGGCAGCCAGACCTTCCGGACGATTTCCAGAGGCCCCAGGCCCATGGCCCGGGCGGCTTCGATGACTCCCGGATTGACGGTTGCCATGGCCGCTTCGACCTGACGGGCGAAAAAGGGAGCGGATCCCACGACCAGCGGGACGATGGAGGCTTTGGTGCCGATGGTGGTGCCCACAATGACCCGGGTCATCGGAGAGATGATGGCCAGCATGATGATGAAGGGGACGGATCGGCCGATGTTGACGATTTTATCCAGGATGCCGTACACCCGCCGGTTGGCCAGCAAACTGTTCTCCCGGGTCAGTACCAGGACAATTCCCAGGATGAGCCCGAGGATCCCGGCGATCAGGCCGGTCCAGAACAGCATGTAGAGCGTGGTTCCGGTTTCGGTGATGAACTGCTCCTTCTGCCGGATGACATTTGTAAAATCCATTTTGTTTAATCCTCCTTCAAGCGGATGCGCTGTACTCTGACTCCGTCGGCTTCCATGATGGAAATGGCTTCGTTGATCTTTAAGCGGTCCCCTTCAAAAGCAACCAGCAGATTTCCAAAGGGCGTCTTATTGAGAAACTCGACGTTGCCGGACAGGATGTTGGTGGTAATGCCGTGATCTCGCTGCAGTGTGGCGATGAATGGTTCCCGGAAGCGGTCCCCGACAAAGGTCAGGATATAGATCTCATTGCCGCCCAGCCGGAAGGCTGCCTGGTTTTCCAGGACTTTGCTGACATCCTCGTCCATATTCGTTGCCGTGCGGACGAATTTTTCTGTCAGCGGATTCTTCGGATTGGAAAAGATTTCCACTACCGACCCTTCTTCGACGATGAGGCCGGAGTCCATGACGAACACCCGGGTGCACAGTTCTTTGACAACCTGCATTTCATGGGTGATAACAACCAGGGTCAGATTCAGCTTGCGGTTCAGATCCGCCAGAAGCTTGAGAATCGATTTGGTTGTCTCCGGATCCAGGGCGCTGGTGGCTTCGTCGCACAGCAGGATTTCCGGATTGTTTGCCAGAGCCCGGGCGATGGCCACACGCTGTTTCTGGCCGCCGGACAGTTCGGAAGGATAGGCCAGCTTTTTGCCGGATATTCCCACCAGCGCCAGAAGCTCGTCCACCCGCTGGTCCACCTGATTCTTATCCAGCGCCCCCAGTGCCAGGGCGATGTTGTCCCGCACCGTTCTGGAATTCATCAGGTTGAAGTGCTGAAAGATCATGCCGATCTTGCGCCGGCGGTCTCTCAGTTCCCGTTCACTCATGGCTGTCAGGTCTTCCCCGTTGACCAGTACCTGACCGGAAGTCGGCCGGGTCAGAAGATTTATGGTTCGCACCAGGGTGCTCTTGCCGGCGCCTGAGTAGCCGACAATCCCCACGATCTCCCCTTTTTCAATCGTCAGTGACGCATCGCTGACCGCGTGGAGCTGACCTGAGCCCTGACCAAAGGTCACTGCGACATTCCTTAATTCAATCATTTGCTTCCTCCCAATAAAAAAATCCCTCCGGGTTCCCTAGAACCGGAAGGACGAATCATCGTGTTACCACCTTGCCATCGGAAGACAGGTCACCCTGCATTCCCTCATGGAGTACTATCATACTCCGATGCTGTATCGGGCATTCCCGTTCCCGGTTCGAGAAACTCTCACCGGAATAAGCTCCGCGGCCATCTTCGTGCACCCCCTCATCCGCTGCTCTCACCCTAATGCAGCTTCTCTGTAGAATTACCTGATGCCTACTCACCGTTTCATCGCCTGAGTATTTGATTGTTCTGATGAAAACAAAAAAGCTCCCATCCTTGCCTGAAGGACGAAAACTTCAATTTCCGTGTTACCACCTTGATTTATCCAGACCTCACAGTCCGAACCTTGCGAAGTACGATCATACTTCCATGCTGTAACGTGCATCCACGTAAGAGCCTACTGATTCGTTCAGCTCTTCCCTTCACAGGCCATCTTCACCGTTCTTCTCATCGTCCCTTTTCACCAGGCGGGACTCTCTGTCAGATTCAAAGGTTTCGGTTACTCTTCTGCTCAACAGGTTTGTCATTGGTATTACTATACTCAACCAAAAAAAGAAAGTCAAGGCACCGAAAACTTTTACATAAAAAATTCTTCATGTTTTTTTCGATTTTCTCATCAGATTGCTATGCATCCCTCGATATCCTTGCGTAAACTCAAATGATCGTTGCCCTGGAATAGAATTTACTGCTGAATGGAATCAATGAAATGATCAATCACTCCGTTCTCAATCTCGATCAGACGATCACAAACTTCAAGGTCTTCTTTTATGTGGCTTGCGATAACAACAGTACACCCCCGTTTTTTTTCTGACCGAATCAGCTCATAAAAATCAGACCGACTCGCTTTATCAAGAGAATTCGTCGGCTCATCGAATAAAAGTAAATCCGGTTTCTCGAAGATAGCTTGTGCAATGGCCAATTTCTGCTTCATCCCAAGACTAAATTTGAAAACTTTTCGTCTGTCTGCCGGATCCAGCCCACTTTTGACAAGAGCATGATCAATATCCTGCGAGGAAGCCTTTTTTCGGAATGAATTCAGATATTCCAATGTTTCCTTAGCGGTCATAAATGGCCAGAATTCTATATTTTCAATGATTATTCCCATGGAATCAGGAAAGCGGTGTCCCTGCTTGATTGTCTGTCCATTAACAGCAGCCGTGCCTGAAGTAGGTAAAATAAGTCCTGCCATAGCACGGAGCAACATCGTTTTACCTGAAGCATTACGTCCAAGAATACCGATACACTCACCTTTTGAGACACATAAATCAATGTTATTTAAAACAGTCTTTCCCCGGATAATCTTTGTATATTGGTTTAATCTGACCATCTTATCTTCTCCTCATAATATCTTTTGATTGAATCATGTTAAATTCAAGAAAAACTGCATTCACCGCTAAACAGAACAGAACAATGATTTCCCCCGGTGTAATAGTTGTTTTTTCCATTCTCCCATAAAGAAATTTAATGAAATAAAAAGCACTGAAAAATACTGTACTTTGGATCAGTAGGCTGTATTGCTCCGATTGGGTAAGACAAATCACATTTGACCATAAGATTATAACTAAAATAACCATCGTGTAAAAAACGCCGCTGATTATCCAATCAGAATGTGTGCTGCGAATAATGAAGATTTGAATCAAATAAGAAATCCCAAAACAAATGACACTTAATATTAAGTGATCCAAAATCATTTCTCCCGGTTTCCGTCTTGTTACTACCGGAACTTTTTCGATATCATGGGAAAGCCGACGCCCTAAAAAAAGGATCAGCGGAAGGTGATAAGAAAGGAAGATAAAGTCTGCGAGATAGCTTCCGGCTTTGGAAATAAATATAGTATGGTATATCCCATCAACCCCGTATAGAAAATTAAATACAAACAATAAATTTAATTGAATAATTATAATTAGCAAAGGTATGTATATGTATTTCAGATTTCCTTTCATAACCTCTTCAACACATCCTTGGATTCAAAGATGATTAATGAGTACCACAAACCGCATACCAGACCAATGATTAAAATACCCAAAACAACAATCGTCTTTTGATATGACTCATAACCCAATATATATTTCAGAATAAGCGGCAGGGATTCAGGGATAAACATGACTAACATCATTTCAATTAATTCTCCCACATAACAGACCTTCCATGCCAAAATCATATCCCCCCAAAAGGTGACAATAAACCACATCAGTGAAATTATTAAGTAATAAAAACTTAAATACAAGATATTATGTTCGATCAATTGTCCAAATCTGAAATAATTAATTACGGTCAGGGGAACTGTCAACAGAAGTAAGTTAACCCCCAGGTTCCAACGGATTCTTTTCAACAAAGATTCTTCTCGAATCCGGGCAATCATCTTTTCTGATGCCAAATTATCCAGGCTATTCAATCCAAGCATACCTGGCAGGTAGACGAACATGAGGTGATAAATGTTATATGAAGGGAACACCACGTACATGAGCACAATCAGAAGAATGGGAGTTTTTGCGAGTATTCGAATCTTCATATTTCATCCTTAATTATGAACACCTTCATTCCAATCAAAAGCAGGCCAGTCAGGAAGAAGAATCCGATCATTATGTAATAGGTGCCGCTAAATGGAAAAATGGAGCCGTTTTCAATAAATGCCTGCCTGAGTGGTACCTTCCAGGGAACCAGAAAAACTGGAATTATTGTAAAGATTAACGGGATCGAATATACTGCCCCTTCGATGAAGGGCATCACAACTGCTACACCATAGGTAAAAAATAAGAGAGCGCTGTAATACAAGCTAATCCTGGTCGCTGAATGGATGATTGGTACAATCAATCTCAAAGGAATACCTGTTTTAGCTTCTAGTGGGTTAAAAAATTGCAGTACCCCATAGCCAATGATCGATTGCATGAGAATAGCCATCATAAAGAATCCAAAGATCAATATTGTTATGAAGATAGAATCCACAAGGTAATATTTCAACCTTCCTGTTCTGGTAGTTTGAAGATTGATCACCTTTCCCTTTCGGTCGTTTCGATATCTTCCCGCAAAAAACACTCCAATTAATATAGGAAATATAAACTCCGGCAGTAAATTTTCCAGAACGCTCAGACCGGAAAAAACGGTACGACCATGGGGTCGCAAGCCAAAATAATATTGAATCTCTGGATATGTATCCGCTTTAAACAACATACCGGCTCGTCTGTACTCCAATACGGAATAATGTGCTCCCCAGTAATAAGTAAAGGTAAAAAGCCCCAGCATAAGCAGGATGATGAAGAAAAATTTGAATGTTCCTTCATATCTCATCTTTAATAGTATACTTTTCAAATTATGCTCCTCGTAACAATCCTAAGAGATACTTGTACACTCAATGAGTAATAAAATGTTCACCCAAAGCACTTAATTTAGGATAGCGAGGTCACTATTTGTAATCCCATTTTCCAGCGGCGCGATCTCCATTCCATGTGTCAGAGTTGAGAACCAATTGTACTTGATCATTGATATTTGCATTATACTCGCTATATGCTCCCAGCCAATTGTTAATGCCACTTGTGGTACTGATCTTAATCTTAGGAGAAAACTTAACACTTGTTCCACTATTTGAAAAGATGATTTTTGTATAGGCATATACGTATCCACTGCCAGTTGAGGCTGAGTTGAACAATACATTGCTTCCGTCAATACTTGTCGTTTTACGCTGATACGAAGTCGCATTAACTTCTTTGTTTAACCATGGCAAGGAAACATCAAAATCCTTGATACCAGCACTTGCAATCACAGCTAAAGATAGGAATAAAACCGCTCCACTTGCCATAATTTGTTTCTTCATTCTGTACCTCCTAAAATAATTTGTTGGTTAAAGATTAATTCTTTTCATATTTTGTGTCAAAATCTGAAATTTCCTACTTTTTATTAAATATCGATTGTTCCTTGATTAAATTGGATATAACGTACAGGTAATCTCTATATTATGGTATGGATATTACACATTTTAATTTTTATTTATAATGTTATTTTTTTCTCCTAATAAATTGATCTTTTTTTGTAACTAATTTGTGCTTCAAAGATACGCCAATCTAATTTCACTTTTTTGGATTGCTTCTGCCATACTGCCCTCATTGGCTCACTTCTTCTGAATCCTCATGCCATCATGCAGGTTCATTCCTATCCAAACAGGCTGATCATTTCATGCAACATAAAGAGAACGAGGTTTTTAAGGCAAAAAGCAGAAAGACTGAGGCTTCCCTCAGTCTTTCTGCCGGTTATTTGGTTGGATCCACGCCTCGTTCCAGGATTTCGATCCAGTAGCCATCGGGGTCGCCGATGAAGTAGAGATCCATATCACGGTTCTCATAGATAATCACGCCCATTTCCGAGTGGAGCTGATAGGCTTCCTTTTTGTCTTCGACCGCGAAGGCCATGTGGATTTCATTGTCTCCCAGATTATAGGGCTCTGTCCGGTCATTGAGCCAGGTCAGCTCCAGCTCATAATCCGACGATCCGTCCCACAGGTAGACCAGGATAAAGTTGCCTTCGTTGACATAGCGCCGCTTCTCGGTCAGTCCCAGAGCCTTCTCGTAGAAAGCCAGCGATTTGTCCAGGTCCAGGACGTTGATGTTGTTGTGGAGAAATCTTCCTTTAACCATGAGGTTCCCTCCGTTTTCTTTTGATATGATTTTGATTTGATATTTGATTT
>JABNAD010000328.1_pt1 | contig 32670 bp, 31 predicted proteins | sample 7240381 | NCBI WGS metagenome assembly JABNAD01 (sample SAMN11332834, study PRJNA596920) | anaerobic digester metagenome | biome: digested sludge; isolation source: digested sewage sludge-derived enrichment culture grown on H2/CO2 | place: Germany: Goettingen
GGCGCGGGGACATAGGACTGCGGAATGGGGTGCGGCCACCGGTGAACATCAGGCTCGCATATCTCCGCCACAGGTGCGGCGTTAGACTCAGTCCGCCGGCGGTTGGAACGGTTTGCCATAGTATATCCCTCCAATTTTTCAACTGTGTCATATTATGCGCGTTGTCCGATTCGCGTCACCGGTGTTCATGCAGGTATTTCTCCTTGGTAGCTATGCCGCCGCGGATATGGCGCTCTTGCTTATTCACATCCAGTACCTGTCTTGCCTGTGCCGCCAGCGCCGGGTTCATTCTGGGTAACCGCTCCGTAATATCTTTATGTACCGTAGATTTGGAGATCCCGAACTTTCCTGCGGCGGCGCGGACCGTCGCGCGGTTCTCTATGATGTACTGAGCCAGCTGCACAGCCCGCTCCTCCATGTTTCCCTTCAAAAAGCAACACTCCCCGCCTTGCGTTGCTCCATCCTATGCAGTAAATCGGGCGGTTATGTGCGCAACCCCCTTGTCCTATGGAGTTACTGCGCTTTCTACGCGGATCATCCCATTGTTCTGAATTCAGCAATCCGCCTGATCCCGGAATTCGATGATTGTCCCCTCCGGCGCTTTCACCTTAAACAGATTGCCGCCGTTGACCTGATACACAATCTGTCCATTATGCAAAATGAAATCCGTAATATTCTTTGCTTGCAGTGCACGGCACGCCGTCTCCACGTTTTCCACCCAAAAGCACAGATGCGCAAGCCCTGCGTGGCCGCTGTTGATCGGGTCAAATGTTTGATCGCCCTTGGGCGTTTGCAGCTCAATCGCAAAGCGGTCTTTTTGCAGCCATGTGTTATAGGCTCTGCCATGAAATCCCGCAGTTTCTTTCACAATTTTCATATCCAGCAGATCACAGTAAAAGCGCAGCGATTCCTCATACGTATTTGTTTGAATGCAAACGTGATGAAAGATGACTTCGGGCATGGCTTCTGTCCTCCAATAAATTGCGATTTTGCGCCCGATTCTTGCCATATAGTGAGGTTTGGTAAAAGAACGGGCGCATCTTTCCAAAAGAATTGTTTCAATATTATATTGCGCCATACCATGCATGTCAATTCCGTGAAAAGGCAGTATCCCCGTCCCCCATGCCTGCTTTCGATAGAGTCTTTGTTTCCCGCCTCGATATGGTTCTTTTGGCAAGCAGGGGCCGATTGTAGCTGTTCTAGGTTTCAATGGGTGCAGTCGATGCGGCGTCACGTTGAAACCCCGAAGTCTGCATCAAGATCAGGCTCCGGGGTTCATTTTTCTTACTTATTTCCTTTTTCAAACTCGTCTCGCAGCTTGGCAAGCGCCTTGGATTCCAACCTAGATACGTAGCTTCTGGAAATACCAAAGGACGACGCCACCTCCCGCTGCGTTAAAGGCACAGTCCCCCCCAGACCATACCGCAGGCGGATGATCTCCGCCTCCCGGGTAGTCAATGTCTCCGTCACAAGGCGGCGGATGCGCAGGGCGTTGTCCCGATCATGGATGTCATCCAGCATCGTGTCGTCCGCACCCACCACATCCATGAGCTGCAGGGCATTGCCCTCCTTGTCCGTATCAATGGAGTCGGCCAATGACACCTCACCCTGCAATTTTTTCTGGCTGCGGAAATACATCAGAATCTCATTTTCAATGCATCTGGCCGCATAGGTGGCAAGGCGCGCACCCTTCGACGCGTCAAAGGTTGATATGCCCTTAATCAGCCCAATCGTTCCAATGGAAAGCAGGTCCTCCTGATTGCTCTGCGAACAATAGTATTTTTTCACCACATGCGCTACCAGCCTCAAATTCCGCTCGATCAGCGTGTCCCGCGCCTTCATGTCCCCCTCCGCCATACGGTTGAGATATTCCCGTTCCTCTTCCGCCGTCAGAGGTTTTGGAAACGAACCGCCCCCATTCAGGCGCAGGGAAAACAGCAGCGTATTGGCGAACAGCAGAAGCGCCGCAGTCAGCATAAAGCCCCCTCCTTCCGCGGCGCGTATCCGGGCGCGCCGCAGCTGCCGCTTTCACGGCGAGCGGCCCGCCGATTCAAGAGGCATTGCCCCTCCCGCTATCCTATGCGGCGGCGGTAAGCTCCTATGAGCGCAGATTCTCACCTTGCCAATCACGCTTCACGGATTCCCGCGCAGTAAAAGGCCGCCCATCCCGGTACGGCTGCTTCCCCTTTCCCCCCGCTTTGCAAAGAGGCGCACACTGTTTTGAAAAACAGTGTGCGCCTCGTCCATTTTAAAGTGTATTCAAAAGCCTTTTCAAGTCTGATTTATTCAGATAGTCGGATTGCTGCCCCGCAGCACCCGGTCTAACCCCCGCCATTCTGCGGCGGAAAATCTTACATGTTCCCGCAGTTCTCGGTTTCCTTGGCCGAAGCACGCGCGCCGCTGCCTGCCAACGACTTGCGTCCCTTCACCTTTGTGGCAATATAATCTGAAACCTGCTCCACCGTTATCTCCAGAGCGGCAGCCAGTTCGCCGTTCAAAAGCTGCTCCGCCTGCTTCATAAAATGCTCATCGACTGCGCCGAACTTCTTTTTCGTCTGCTCCACATATGTTTTCTTTTCATAGATGGACATGACAAGCTCCACCAGATCGGCACAATCATTGGAATCCAGCAGATTCTGATAGTGATTCCGCAAATCCTGCGTACTGCCGCCATAATAAGCCTGCGCCCGGATGGTTGGAATCAGTTCCACCAGCTGCTTTGCCTCTTCCTTCGTCAAAATGGGGCGGATGAATACCCGGGGATTATCCACCAGCGCGTAAATTGTCCCGTCCTGATACAGCGGACTGAGCACGTAATACAGCTTTTTCTTCTCTCCGGGCTTGGCCAGGCAGAAATCAGGCGTGGTAATATCCATCACCTTGCAGACTCCCGTTTTCCCGTAAATTACCAGAGCATCTTTTTGAAACATTTCTCCTCCGCTTCCCGTCGGCAGGCAGCCGTCTGCCGGAACACCCAGAAAAATAACGCCAGTTATTTTTCCGCCGTGCGTAGCGGCCGTCTTTTTGGCGGCAGGCGCACGGCTTGGAAATTGCTTTCCTCATCTCTTAAGAAAAGCGTGCCGGTCCAGCGGCCGAGTCATCGGCTGCTGAACCGCACATCTAACATTTACTATTCTAGCACATTTTTAAAGAAAATGTAAGGGATATTTTTATTTTTTAAAAATTTTACGTCTTATCCTTTCACTTTTCCATAAATGCCGTCTTCCCCCGGCAGAAACCAACCGTCCCGCCGCAGCATTTTGAGCGGCTCCCGGCGGCGGCCGACTCCCCTGCAAAAAAGCAAAAAAGTCCGCCGGGACCCGTAGGTTTCCGGCGAACTCTCAGCTCCTCGTTTTTTAGGCTTGGGAAATCGCGCCCATGCTTTTGTGCCCTTTTTTAGCAGGCTTTTGATTTAAACTGTGACCCACGGTCAGCTTGTTCCGCTTGTCAAAGAGGCAGCGGCCCAGCATCGTCAGCATCAGGATGATACCCATATAACCGCTGGCGGGATAGATTGTGTTGACCAGTACGCTGAAATCCGTCATGCCCAGCAGGAAGGCCAGCACAGCCAACACCAGCGCCGCAACCTTGAATCTTTTGGTCCCCTCCGGTCCAAAGCAGCTGGCCGTGCTCCACAGCATGGGGACCGCCGTGGTATAGACGCCGCAGATGATAATTACGGAGAAAATCACACCCACAACGCCGCCCAGCTGATTTGCCAGCACCAGCGTGGGAACTTCCCGTCCCACCACTGCCGAGAAATTGGCCATCAGCCCCAGATTCATGCACAGTACCGCCAAACCGAACAGCAAGCCTCCCAGCAGTCCGCCGTACAGCGCTTCCTTCTCGTTGTTCGCGCCCGCACCGATGCCCGCCGCAAAAATCAGGACGCAGATGGCGTTGAACGCGGGATAGAGAATGCTGGAGAAGAACCAGCCGCCGGCGGTCTTCGTCAGGTCCATCGTGGCGGCCATCTCATTGGCGGCCATCAGCGCGCCGGGGTTCCGGAAAAAGCTGATCAGGCCGATGGCCACAGAGAAAACGATGATGACAACCCCCATACTGCCCAGAATATCCGTCAGCTTTCGCAGACTCAAAATAACGGACAAAAACGCGATGACGGTCATTATGACGCGCCCGACATAGGGGTTGATGCCGTAATATTCCGCAAGCGTAGCCCCGGCTCCCGCGATCATAATGACAAAAATGCCAAACAGGAACACTTGGAAAATAATCTCAAACGCCCTGCCCATCGTGTTGCCGAAATAGTAGCGGACGATCGCTCCCGGATCTTTCAGTTCCAAAGCCCGGGCGTGCTTCATAATTGTGCCGCCCACCCAGCCAAAAACGCCCATGGTCACAAGACACCCAAGGATGCTGGCGATCCCCTGCGCTGTAAAAAACTGCATGATCTCCTGTCCCGTGGCGAAGCCGGAACCGATGGCGCAAGCCACATATGCCCCCGCGAATTTCACAACATTGGTCAGACTGACTTTCTTCATGGTGCTCCCTCCTATTTTTTTACTGCAAGATCAGCCATGCAGGTATTATCCTGCCTACTTGTATGGCGCGTTGCTGTGTTTGTATTCAATTTATCGGGGAAGTTCCGAAATCTTCAAAAAGTAACAAAAAGAAAGTGTCAAATTTTTAATTATTGTCATTTTTGTAGAACTTGTATAAATATTGCATTTCCTTTTGTGAATAACCGGTAGTACATAATTTCATATAATTGAATCTCCACATGCCAAAAGATTTCATATGGCGCACAAACGGCAGAAAAACCGCGCCCCCGGATTTCTTCGGAGAGCGCGGTTCAGGCGATAATCTTTTTTTAGTTTTCTTCGGATTCAGGACACTAAAAGGCTCCTCGTCTGTCAGCGTTCGCTGGAAAGCGCAGCCAGCGCATAAAGAAATTTTTTCAAAGAGGCGCGGCCATGCTGTCCACTCTTGCCGCGGATACAGTCCATCTCCCGCCGCACCTGCTCAAAGTGATACAACGTCCCAGCATACTCGGTAAACGTATCGTTGCCGTAATCCTCAATGCCAAGGTTGGCGAGATTCACCATGCCTGCGGCGGCGGCACGGCGAATCCTCTGCTCCATGGATTTGGGCGAGGCGCTGAAATGGGCGCAGCACTGCGCCACCGTCACAGTCTCCGCCTGCGTTCCACAGTCGGCCAGATACTCCGCCGCCTGAATAATTTCCCGACAGGCTGGGTCGCCGCCAAGACCGATCTTCTGAAGGATGGCGGTCAAGGCCGCCTGCCTCCGCCCGTCTCCCTCCTGTGGTGCGGAAGAGCGAACGGACGCTTCTTTCTGAAGCGCGGGCGTATCCTGCAAAAGAGAGCGGAGCTGGTCCAAGGTGCGGTCCATAGTCAGCAGTTCCCCCACCTTTCCGATCACGCTCAAAACCTCCACACTGTTCACGGGCTTGGAGATAAAAAAGTCCACTCCCGCGTCATATGCCTCAGCCACCATATCCTTGGAGGACACTTGGGAGAGCATAACAAAGCGCACCGCCGGAAACAGCTTTTTTGCCCGCCGCACAAATTCCACGCCGTCCATCCCCGGCATCAAAAAATCCGCCAGCACCAATTCTGGCCGGACATGACGCAGGTCCTCCAGCGCCTCCGTGCCGTTTTCTCCGCAGCCCACCAGACAGCACCGCTCGTCCCGTTCTAAAATCAGCTGCAGCACATTGCGCACAGCGGGGTCATCGTCCACAAGATAGATATCCATGTCAGTCCTCCTCCGCCATCAGCTCCCGCCGCGAAACGCGAACGGCAAATACCGTTTTCCCCTCCTCGGAGCGGACGCTGACGCTGCCGTGGAGCCGATCCTCCACCAGCTCTTTGACAATGGTCAGCCCCAGTCCCCGATTGACTTCGCCGGTTGTCTCGTTGATCTTGCTGGAAAAGCCCGGCAGAAAAATCTGCTCCAGATGCTGTGGCAGAATACCGCCGCAGTCGTCCTCCACCTGAAAGACAAGCTCATCCCCCTCGCTTTGTACATGGAGCGTGAGATGAGCCTCTTCGCCGTCGGGTGCGGCCTCCACGGCGTTGTTCAGCAGGTTTCGCAGCACAGACATCAAATAGTGGTGCTGGCGCAGGGTAATCTTTTCGGTGCAAACGGTGGTAAGGGATACGGTTTTCCCTGCCGCATGGGCGGTTCGCCGCGTGCTTTCCCCCATGATCCGCAGCAGCTCACCCAGCTCCATGCCGCCGCTGTCAACGTCGCTCTCCAGCGCTTCCATAATTCCACGCACAATTTGAAAATATTCTTTTTTCACCTCGTGGATGTCCTTGGCAATCGTGAGTGCCGCCTCCACCTGCCTGCTCTGCGCCCCGCTGTCTCTTAACTCGCCGTACAGGTGATAGGCCGTGTGCATCGTGTCCTCGATCAGCGCGGTTCCCTTTGTCATCCATGCCACCTCGCTTTTCAGCGAGGCCGTCATCAGCAGCAGCCGCTGATAGCGCTCCGCTTCTTCCCGGCGAAGAACCTGAATGCTGTAAGCGTCCAACATCCGCAAGGTGACCCAAACCAGAAACGTCCGCACGGCGGCCACGCCCAAAAGCTGCAAAAGGGACAGCGGCGCAAACGCGGCAACCCCCGTGCGCACCAGCAGCTCCGCCACGTTGGAGATCATGTCGATCCCCGCCAGCGGCAGGAATTTTTCCGGCCGCACCGGCCGCAGAGGAACGCGGCGGAGATAGAGTGACAGCAAAACGCAGTCAACCAGATAAAACAGCATCTCCGGCGCGTGGACCTGACAGCTCTGTGCAAAACTTCCCCCCGGCTGCAGCAGCAGCCGCAGCAAAAAAATGCCTACCGATGCAAGCAGAGCGGACGGCATCAACAAAAAATCGGGCCACAAAAAGGCCAAAATCGGCAGCAGCGCCGCGGCGACCGTAATCAAAAGCCGCCCGGAAAACAAACTGATATAGATTTGGGATGCAAGTATAATCAGGAGAATACCGGGGATCAGGGAGGAGACGTGCTTTCCCCGCAAGTCGGCCTTTTCGCCCACGGAAGCCCTTCTCTCTGCGCCAGAGCGGCGGTTTTCTATTTACTCTATCACACAATTTTGTCTGTTTCAACCAAAAACCGGTGCATCGTTTCATTCAAAACCGTTTGAACCGCTCGAATTTTGTCGCTCCTCCACCCCGTTTTTCCCCTCTGCCCCTGAAGGCACGCCCATCCGAACGGATTTTTTTACCGAAGATTTCTGTCCAGCCCTTTGCATCGGGGTCCGCGCCCCACCTGCTTGACATCTCCCAAAAGCGGTGCTATATTGTCAGGGACAAGTGAATAAAATCTTCAGGGCAGGGTGCAATTCCCTACCGGTGGTAAAGCCCACGAGCCGCAAGGCATGATTCGGTGTGATTCCGAAGCCGACAGTACAGTCTGGATGAAAGAAGATGCGATAATTTTGCGCAGATGCTGCGCGTATTTTTGTTGACCTGCTCTGGGATGATTGCGATCATTCCAGAGCTTTTTTGTCAAAAATACACCTGCTCCGGCGTTCCTTTTCCACATGCCTTGAACGATTTTGTTCAAGGCATTTTTTTGTGTGGAGGCACTGCATGGAAGACAGAGACTACATGGCTTTGGCACTGGACTTGGCCCGCAAGGGCTGCGGCAGTGTCGCGCCCAATCCCATGGTGGGCGCGGTGCTCGTGAAGAACGGACAAATCATCGGGCGGGGCTGGCACCAACAATACGGCGGCCCTCATGCGGAGCGCAGCGCGCTGGCCGACTGCAAGACCTCCCCCGCGGGGGCGACGCTGTACGTGACGCTGGAGCCCTGCTGCCACCACGGGAAGACACCCCCTTGCACGGAGGCAATTTTGGAAAGCGGCGTCGCAAGGGTGGTGATCGGCTCTTGCGACCCCAATCCGCTGGTCTGCGGAAAGGGCGCGGCAATTCTGCGATCCTATGGTGTAACGGTGACGGAAGGGGTTTTGCGGGAGGCCTGTGATCGGCTCAACGAGGTGTTTTTCCACTTTATTCGCCAAGGAACCCCCTTTGTCGTGATGAAATACGCCATGACGATGGACGGAAAAATCGCCGCCTATACCGGCGCTTCCAAGTGGATCACCGGCGAGGCGGCCCGGGCGCGGGTGCAGGCCGACCGACACCGTTATTCGGCCATTATGGTGGGAATTGGAACGATACTGGCGGACGATCCCCTGCTGACGTGTCGGATGGAGGGCGGAAAGAATCCCGTCCGTGTGATCTGCGACACCCACCTACGCACGCCGTTGGATTCAAAAATCGTGCAAACGGCGGCGCAGGTCCCCACCATTCTCGCCGCTGTCCGCCCGGATGAGCGCAAACGGCTTGCCTATCAGCAAGCGGGATGCGAGGTTTTGGACCTGCCGGAATGGGACGGACATGTGGGCCTGCGGGCCTTGATGGCGGAGCTGGGTGGAAGAAAGATCGACAGCGTTTTGCTGGAGGGCGGCGGATCGCTGAACTGGTCCGCGCTGAAAAGCGGAATTGTACAAAAGGTACAGTGCTACCTTGCGCCAAAGCTCTTGGGCGGCGCGGAGGCCAAATCCCCCATCGGCGGCCGTGGCGCCGCCGCTCCCGGAGACGCTTGGCATTTGGTCAATACCACCGTGACCTGTGTGGGAGAGGATTTCCTTTTGGAAAGCGAGGTGGAACCGCCGTGTTCACAGGATTAATCGAGGAGCTTGGAACCGTGCGCAGTCTGCGGCGCGGGGGCGAATGCGCGGTACTGACCGTGCAGGCCGAACGTATTTTTGACGATCTCAAGCTGGGGGACAGCGTGGCGGTCAACGGCGTATGCCTCACCGTCTCCGCCCTTGAACAGCGGGTATTTTCCGCCGACGTGATGCACGAAACACTGAACCGCTCCTCGTTGGGCAGTCTCATACCCGGAAGCCATGTCAATCTGGAGCGGGCCATGTCCGCGGGCGGACGCTTTGGCGGACACATCGTCTCCGGCCACATTGACGGAACCGGCAAACTCCTGCGCATTCGCCGGGACGGAAATGCCGTGTGGTACACCGTGTCCGCAGAGCCGAAAATCCTCCGCTACATCGTGGAAAAAGGCTCCGTCGCCATTGATGGAATCAGCCTGACGGTGGCGTCCATGGGACGGGAGGATTTTTCTGTCTCCATCATCCCACACACAGCGCAGGAAACCACCCTCTCTGAGCGCCGGGTGGGCGACACCGTCAATCTTGAAAACGACGCAATTGCAAAATATGTAGAAAAGTGGATGCAGCCGTGTCGCCCGGCCGGTACTGGCATTACCCCCGCCTTTTTGGCGGAATCTGGATTTTAAGGAGAACAACCATGTTTGCATACAACACCATTCCCGAAGCGCTGGAAGCGCTGCGCGGCGGCGAGATCATTCTGGTAACCGACGACGAGAGCCGGGAGAACGAAGGCGATCTCATCTGCGCCGCCCAATTCGCCACCACGAAAAATGTCAACTTTATGGCCGCTCACGGCAAGGGGCTGATCTGCATGCCCATGGGTAAGGCCCTTGTCCGCAGACTGCAAATTCCCCAGATGGTGGCGGACAACACGGACAACCACGAAACCGCCTTCACCGTTTCCATTGACCATGTCTCCACCTCCACCGGCATCTCGGCGGCGGAGCGCAGTGTGACGGCCATGGCGTGCGTAGCAGAAAACGCACAGCCTGAGGACTTTCGCCGTCCGGGCCACATGTTCCCCCTGCTGGCGAAGAAAAACGGCGTGCTGGAGCGGGATGGGCACACAGAGGCCACTGTGGATCTGTGCCGTTTGGCGGGGCTGAAAGAATGCGGCCTGTGCTGTGAAATCATGGGGGAGGACGGAACCATGATGCGGACAGCGGAACTTGGCGAACTTGCTAAAACTTGGGGGCTGAAATTTATCACCATTCGGGCGCTGCAAGATTACCGCAAGCAGCACGACTCTTTGGTGGAGCGGGCGGCGGTCACGAAAATGCCCACCAAATACGGGAATTTTACGGCTTACGGCTACCGCAACAAGCTCAACGGCGAGCACCATGTAGCTCTTGTGAAGGGCGACGTGGGCGGCGGAGAAAATCTTTTGTGCCGCGTCCATTCCGAGTGCCTTACCGGGGACGCCTTCGGCTCCCTGCGCTGCGACTGCGGACAGCAGTTTGCCGCCGCCATGGCGCAGATTGAACAGGAGGGCCGGGGCATCCTGCTGTACATGCGGCAGGAGGGACGCGGCATCGGGCTTTTGAACAAGCTGCGGGCCTATGAATTGCAGGACGGCGGCATGGACACGCTGGAGGCAAATCTCGCGCTGGGCTTTGCCGGAGATCAGCGGGAGTATTTCATCGGGGCACAGATTCTGCGGAATTTGGGAGCCAAAACGCTGCGCCTTCTGACCAACAATCCCGACAAGGTGTATCAGCTGGCGGATTACGGCATGGAAATCGTGGAGCGGGTTCCGATCCAGATGAGCGCCACCGCCCACGATCTCTTTTATCTCAAGACCAAGCAGGCAAAAATGGGGCATCTTTTGAACTATTGAACATTTAAAAAAGGAGCAGGAAAAGTATGAAAATTTACGAGGGAAAACTGGTATCCAAGGAGATCAAAGTTGGTATCGTCGCCGCCCGGTTCAATGAATTCATCACCGGCAAACTGGTGGAGGGGGCGCTGGACGGTCTGAAGCGCCACGACGTTCAAGAGGAGGACGTGAGCCTCGCGTGGGTTCCGGGTGCGTTTGAAATTCCCCTGATCGCCTCTAAAATGGCAAAAAGCGGGAAATATGATGCGGTGATCTGCCTTGGCGCCGTGATTCGCGGCAGCACCTCTCATTATGACTATGTATGCAGTGAGGTGTCCAAGGGCGTTGCGTCCGTTGCTCTGAACAGCGATATTCCGGTGATGTTCGGCGTGCTGACCACGGAAAACATTGAACAGGCCATTGAACGGGCGGGCAGCAAAGCGGGCAACAAGGGTTTTGACTGCGCCGTGGGCGCGATTGAGATGGTGAATCTCATCCGCCAGATCGAAGTTTGACCAGATCCGTGCCTGTCTTTTTAATGCGGACAGTCGACACATGTCAGACCACTTAGGGCGCACACCCGCATACGTGGCTCCGTTGTGTAAAATCTTGTGTACATAAATATCAAATAAAGTGTGGATATGTTCTCTTTTTTGGGAGAGTTTTTCCGGATCGGCTCTTGACTGTTTCGACATTCTGCGTCATAATACTTTAAACGACTAAACTTTTTTGACAGCAGCAATGAAATTGTTCTATTGAAACCGAACATAGGAATGGCAGGACTAAGGCGTCTGTGCGAACTCGTGTGAGAGGGATTTTTGCGGATGTTTTGCAAAAATCCCTCTTTTATTTTATTTTTTAACCGTTCAGGCGCTGTTGCAGGGAGATTTGGCGCTGCCCTTTGCCGTTTTTTCAGCGGAGCTTTTGCCCCCTCCCGTGCTCTTCGCGGCCTGCGCGTTGGACGGTGTCCGGCGTTGGCCGCAGAAATGCAAGTGAAAGGAATCTGATGAAATGAGTACCATTCAAACCCGGTCAGAAGCATGTATCGACGAGATTGTCTCTATTCGGCGGGATATTCACCGCCATCCGGAGATCGGCCGGTCGGAGGTCCGCACCTCTGCGCTGATCCGTGAAAAGCTGGCGGAATACGGCGTGGATAAGATCGAACAGCCTGTTCCCACGGCGGTGGTCGCTCTGATCCATGGCACGATGGGAGTCGGCAAATGCGTTGCCCTGCGGGCCGACATTGACGCTCTTCCGGTGACCGAGGATACCGGCCTCCCCTTCTCCAGCGAGACGCCGGGCATGATGCACGCCTGCGGACATGATATGCACGCGTCCATGCTGCTGGGTGTTGCCAAGGTGCTGTGCGGGATGCGGGAGCAGTTCCGCGGAACGGTAAAGCTGATCTTTCAGCACAGCGAGGACACTCTTCCCGGCGGAGCCAAGGAGCTGGTGGAAAAAGGCGTTTTGGAGAATCCCCATGTGGACGCGATTTACGCCATCCACATGCTGCCGGATGAAACCCTGCTGGGCAAAGTCGGTATGCGCGCCGGTGCCATGACCACTTCCGTGGACCTGTACGATGTGACGGTGACAGGCCGGGGCGGCCACGGCTCCGAGCCGCAGAAGACGGACGACCCCATTCTGGCCGCCTGCCAGATGATCGTGGACATGCAGCAGATTGTCGCCCGCCGAATCGACCCGCTGGAGACAGGAATTCTCTCCATTGGCAGTATCCACAGCGGCGACGCGCCCAACGTGATTCCCGGCGAGGTCAAATTCGGCGGCGTATCCCGCGCTTTTTCCGAGGAGGTGCGGGAAACCATCCGCCAGCAGATGTTCGCCATCAGCAAGGGGATGGAATCCATTTCCGGCTGCAAGGTGGATATCTACCACTATTACGGCTATCCCGCCGCGTACAACGATGAGGAACTGGTGGACTGCGCCAAAAAAGCCGTGGCGGATGAGCTGGGAAGCGACGCCATCGTGGAGCTGGAGCGCCCCATGGGTTTCAGCGAGGACTTTGCCTACTTCCGTCAGATGACCGGTACGCCCTCCGCCTACTTCATGCTCTTTGGCGGACAGGGCGGCGATGCGCTTTATCCCCTTCATAGTCCTAAAATGACTCTGCGGGAGGAAGCCATGCCTTACGGCATTCGAGCCATGGCCAGCATTGCCGTTGAGTTCCTGAACCACTAATCGCGCATTCCTGCCCCAAAAGGAAGGAATTTCGGGCATGTGTCCTGCCAAAAGCGCCCGATGTCCGTCCGGCGGGTTTTAAATAGAGACAATCTAACACAGAAAGAGGAGAGGACATGTACAACTTTGCACTTGCATTCGTCATCTGCGCAGCCGCTTTTATCATTGGCGAGGTCGTTTCCACCGTGACGAAGGCATGGGTTCCTTCCGTCTTTGTCACCGCCGTGGTGATGCTGATCGGATACTGGACCGTGCTTCCCCCCACCTTGGTCAGCGACAGTATGCTGATTCCCTTTGGCAGCACCATCGGTATCTATCTGCTGATCACCCACATGGGTACTGTTATCAGCCTCAAGCAACTCCAAGAGCAGTGGAAGACCATTGTGGTCTGCCTGTGCGGCCTTGGGGGCATGTGCGCGCTGTCCCTGTTGGTCGCTCCCCTGCTGATGAACCGGAATCTGGTGATCGCCGGCCTGCCCCCGCTGACCGGCGGCATTGTGGCTGCCACCATTATGCGAGACGCCGCCGCGGCTGCCGGTTTGCAGACCGCCGCCGTGTTCGCCATCACCATGTACTGCATTCAGGGATTTGCCGGTTATCCCATCACCGCCGTCTGCCTTCAGGTGGAAGGCAAGCGTCTGCTGAAGAAATACCGCTCCGGCGAGGTCACCATGAGCGACGCCGACCGCGCCGCCGTGAGCAAGGCCGAAGCCGCCACCGCCTCTGCCGCCGCTAAGAAGAAGCTGATTCCGCCTCTGCCTGCAAAGTTTGACTCCGCCGTGGTGGTCTTGATCAAGCTGGCCTTCGTGGGCTGGATCGCCACACAGATGGGCAAGATCGCCTTCCCCTACATCGGCACCATCAGCGGCGCCATCTGGGCGCTGGTTCTGGGTATTCTCTTCACCACCATCGGCTTTTTGGACACCAACTCCCTGAACAAGGCCAATTCTTACGGCATCATCATGTTCGCTCTGATGATGTACGTGTTCGACGGTTTGAAGGACTGCACCCCCGAGATGCTGGGTGCCATCATCGTCCCCATGATTATCCTGATCGTCATCGGCGTGGTCGGCATGGCCGTCATGTCCTTTATCGTGGCCAAGGTTTTGCGGATGTCCTTCCCCATGGCGTTTGCAAACGGCCTGACGGCGCTATATGGCTTCCCCTGCGACGCCATCATCACCGAGTCCACCTGCACCGCTCTGGCCCAAACCCCCGAGGAGAAGGAATATCTGATGAGCAAGATGTTCCCGTCCATGATCGTGGGCGGTTTCGTCACCGTTACCATCACGTCGGTCTTTGTTGCCGGCGCGTTTGCGAAAATGTTTTAATTGATCGAAATAAGGAGTGCTGAAAGTTGAATCGCAAAGAAGCTGCCGCGAAATACGGCGATTACCTGATTGAGATGCGGCGCTGGTTCCATGCCCATCCGGAAGTCAGTGGAAAAGAATACGAGACTAGCAAGCGTGTCAAGGCCGAGTTGGACAAGCTCGGAATCTCTTGGCGGCCCTGCGGTCTGGAAACCGGCATTTTGGCCACCATTCAGGGTGCAAAGCCCGGCAAGACCATCCTGCTTCGGGGCGACATGGATGCGCTGACCGTTCAGGAGGAGACTGGACTGCCCTTTGCCAGTGAGAATCCGGGCGTGATGCACGCCTGCGGCCACGACTGCCATATCTCCACTCTGCTGACCGCCGCGCGGATGCTCAACGATCTGAAATCCGAGCTGTGCGGCACGGTTCAGCTGGCGTTCCAGCCTGCGGAGGAGATTGCGCAGGGCGCAAAGTCCATGATTGAAAACGGCGCGCTGGACGGCGTGGACGGCTGTTTTGGCATTCATGTCTGGTCCGACGTGCCCGCGGGCAAGGTGGCGTTGGCCCCCGGTCCCCGGATGGCCGCCGCCGACATGTTCACCATTGACATTCAGGGCAAGGGCGGCCACGGCTCCGCGCCCCATCAGTGCGTGGATGCCGCCGTCGTCGCAAGCGCCATGGTGGGCAACCTCCAAACCATCGTCAGCCGGGAAATCGAACCGGGCGACCCGGCCGTTCTGACCGTTGGCCGGATGGATGTCGGCACCCGCTGGAACGTGGTGGCGGAATATGCCAAGCTGGAGGGCACCACCCGCTATTTCAGCCGGGACCTGCAAACGCGGTTCGAAGAGATGATGGAGAGGGTCGTGACCCAGACCGCCCGGACCTTCCGGGCCGAGGCCAAGCTGACCTATGACCGCATTGTGCTTCCCACCATCAACGATGAGACTATGACCAAGCTGTCCATTGGAGCGGCTGAAAAGGCCATCGGCCCCGACTCGGTAATTGCCATTGACCGGATCACCGGAGGCGAGGATTTCTCCTTCTTCATGGAGAAGGTTCCCGGCGCCATCGCCTTGATGGGCGTGGGCGGCGAGGCCTGCGGCGCCATCTGGCCCCAGCACTCCGGAAAATACCGGGTGGATGAGGACGCGCTGATGAACAGCGTGCTGCTCTACACACAGGTTGCCATGGATTTCAACGCGGGCTGATTCCGCGCGGCTGCTATTTTGCAGAAAGCAAGACCCTGATGCTTTGACATCAGGGTCTTGTCTTACTCCAAATCCCCGGTCTAGACACGGGGATCCGATCAGAAGGAGAATCAAGTATGCTCATTGGAACAATTGTAAATACGGCAACCGTCATTCTGGGTTCCCTCATCGGCATGTCCCTTGGCAACATCCTGCCGGAGCGCCTGCGGGACACGGTGATGAAGGGACTTGGCATGTGTACCATGTTTATCGGCGTCACCGGGATGCTGGGCGGAAAAAACGCCCTCATCACCATTATTTCCATCGCGGTGGGCGCGGCCATGGGCGAACTTTTGGATTTGGACGGACGGTTGAGCCGCTTTGCCGGAAAGCTGGAAAAGAAATTTCAAAAGCCCGGTGAGAAAACCTCTCTTGCCGAGGGCTTTGTCACAGCCTCGCTGGTTTTTTGTGTGGGGACGATGACCATTGTGGGCGCTTTGAACGACGGCCTTTCCGGAAATCACGAGATGCTTTTTACCAAAGCCGTGCTGGATTTTGTGTCGTCTATGATCTTTGCCTCTTCCCTTGGTATCGGCGTTTTATTGGCGGCGGGAGCGGTCTTTTTGATTCAGGGAAGCATCGCGTGTCTCGCCAGCTTTGTCGCGCCGCTGCTCCAGCAGGGCAACACCATCGAGGAGATGACCGTGGTCGGTTCCGTACTGATTTTAGGACTGGGGCTGAATTTGATCGGGGTTTCTAAGTTAAAGGTCATGAATTACGTACCCGCCATCTTTCTGCCGATTCTGCTGTGCCTTTTCATGTGAGCGAAAGCCCCGGCTCTATGGCCGGGGCTTCACGCTTTTGTTGACACCTGCGCCGCCATGCGCTACAATTATCCGATCAAACCAGTAATGTGAATGGCTCCGCCGCAAGAACGGCGGTCAAAAACGACGACAGCCGCGCCGGTGCGGCGGATTCATACGAAAAAATTGACAGCGCAGACAGGATTTCCGGCATCCCCAAAATGAGATACATGGCTTAGGCCTGCCCTTGGTTGACACTTTGATCGCAGGAGGAACTTTTTGATTGCATACGCAGTTTCACGAAATTTTGGAACAGGTTCAGCGCGGTGCGTCCGCGGCCTACTCCTTTGAAGCCGAGGGTATGCGGTACATTCGCAACTTCCGCCCCGCGGAGCGGTTGATTCTCCTTGGCTGTGGCCACATCGCCCAGCCCCTTTGCCAATATGCCGCTGATCTCGGCTTTTCGGTGACAGCGGTGGACGACAGGCCGTCTTTTGCAAACCGCACCCGCTTTCCCGATGCAGCGGAAATTGTTTGCAATTCTTTTCCAGAGGCGATAAAAAGCCTTCAAATTGGTCAAAATGACTATGTGGCCTTCATCACCCGGGGGCATCGGTACGATGCGGAATGCCTGCGGGCAATCCTGCCGGGTCCGGCTCCCACGTATCTGGGGATGATCGGCTCCAGACGAAGGGTGGTGGCGCTGCTGAATCTCTTGGAGGAAGAGGGGTTTCCCCGGTCCGCGCTGGACGATATCCACACGCCCATCGGTCTGGACATCGGCGCTTTGACCGTGAAAGAAATTGCCGTCTCCATCGTGGCGGAGCTGATCGCATGTCGGCGGCAGCGCACAAACCGCCGCGCAAAGGGAACCGTTCTGGTGGCAGAGGACATTGATCTGCCCCTTCTGCGGTTTTTGGCCTGTGATCCCGCACCCAAGGCTCTGCTGACGGTATATGCGACCAGCGGCTCCACGCCTGTGAAATCCGGAGCCATGATGGCGGTGGATCAGACACTTCGCTCGGCAGGCACCATCGGCGGCGGATGCGGGGAAAGCGCCGTGCTGCGGGACGCCTGCCGTCTGATCGGGTCCGGCGGCAAATGCAGTGTAACCGTGGATATGAGCAACGACGTGGCCGAAGAGGAAGGCATGGTCTGCGGTGGACAGATGAAGGTGCTGATCGAAGATCTGGGCGCGGCGGACGGAATTTTGGAACAGGTGGAGGCAGAGAAATGAGTTGTGACCACAATCAGTGCGGCTCCGGCGGATGCGGCGGATGCGGCAGTTCCGGCGGGTGCAGCGGTGGGGGCTGCTGCGGCGGAGACCGGACGCTGGAAATGACGCAGTCGGAAATTGAATTGCTGCTGGACTTTGCTCAAACCCCCTTTCTCCCCGTGGCCCGGCGGGCGGATTCGGAGGTTCCGGTCTATTTGGAAAGCGCGCGGCACACCCCGGAGGAATTCGGCGTCCTTCTCACCGCCCTCTCGCAAAAGCGGCTGATTCGGCTGGATTTTGATTTGCCGTTGGTGAATTTTGACTACGCGGCCTATCAGACCTATCCCCACAAGGGCAGCATGGCGCTTACCGCTGCCGGGCAGCGCGTTTTGGAGCTATTGGAAATTCAGGGAATCCCGCAGGAATAGGACCGCCGCCGCGCAAGCCGGGCAGGTCTTTTCCCGCGCCATGCACGAAATTTGAACAGGCTTTTAAAATTTGTGCTTGACAAGTTCTCCCTTTTCCGCTACTATTGCAACTAATCAAATCACAAGAAATGCTGTGACAGGGAAAAAAGTTCCTTTGCAACGCTTCAGAGAGCCGTCGGTTGCTGCGAGACGGCGCAGAGCAAAGCGGACGTTACTGGCCCTTGAGCATTCCCTCCGAACCGGTTTTCCGGATTAGGCGGGAACGGATTTCCTCACCGTTACCAAAGAGGCGGGATTCGTCTGGCGCAGGCCGGGCCGATCTTGTAAGCGGGCATGATTTCCATCATGCCAACCGGAGTGGTACCGCGGGAGTTTCGACTTTCGTCTCTGTAATCAGAGACGAAGGTCTTTTTTTGTGCAAAAACAGCTGTAATGAGGAGGAATTATCACATGAACCGCATTAAAATCTTTGATACCACGCTGCGTGACGGGGAGCAGTCTCCCGGGTGCAGCATGAATCTGCCCGAAAAGGTGGAATTGGCCCCCTAGCGCCGCAGGCGCGTCACCTCCGTGGACAAGGCTAACGTTCTGGACAGCTCCCACCTGTGGCGGAAAACCGTCTGCGCCGTGGCGGAGGAATACCCCGATGTGGAACTGCTCCACATGTATGTGGACAACGCCGCCATGTAGATTGTCCGCGATCCCAGCCAGTTCGACGTGATCCTGACGGAGAATCTGTTTGGAGACATCCTCTCCGACGAGGCCAGCCAAATCACCGGCTCCATCGGTATGATTCCCTCCGCCAGTCTGGGTGAAGGAACCTGCGGTCTTTACGAGCCGATTCACGGCTCCGCGCCCGACATTGCCGGACAGGACAAGGCCAACCCCATCGGAACGGTCCTAGCCGCCGCCATGCTGCTGCGCCACAGCTTCGGCATGGAGCGGGAGGCCGCCGCCGTGGAAGCCGCGGTGAAATCCGTGCTGCGCGGCGGCTATCGCTGCGGCGACATCTGTCAGCCCGGCTGTACGCCAGTGGGCTGCCGGGAGATGGGCCGCCTGCTGCGGGAAGCCATTTGCTGACCCTCTGCACTATCACCTAAGCATCTGCCCCGCCAACAACCACTTACTCATTGGGCGATCTGCCGCACTATCCCGCAGAAGCGGGCGTTCAAAGTCCTTTTATGTCCCGCAAAAATGGCCCCATGGGTTCGGTATTCGCATACCGCCCCATGGGGCCATCTTCTTTTCTCGCGTATCACTTCTACCGCGGAATCCCGGCGGACATTTCCATTACTTTTGCTTCTGAGCCTCCAGATAATCGTTCAGTTCCGCATTTTTCACGTCGGTGATGAACATATGCCCCGGGGCATGGGTGATGACGATGGGTGGCTTTGCGTTCTCCACCGCCGCCTGCGGCGTGACACCGCAGGGCCAGAAGACGGGAATCTCACCGGGGTGAATTTCCACCGCGTCGCCATAGTCCGGCTTCATCACGTCCGCAATGCCGATCTCCGCCGGGTCGCCCATGTGAACGGGCGCGCCGTGGACATTGGGCATCTTTTCGGTAATGGCTTTTGCAATCTGCGCATTTTCCGGGGTCATGGGCCGCATGGAGCAGACCATGGGGCCGAAAAACGGCCCCGCCTGCACCGTTGCGATGTTGGTCTTGTACATTGGCACGTTACAGCCCTGCGTGATGTGGCGCACCTCTACCCCGGCGGCGATCAGCGCCTCCTCAAAGGAGAAGGAGCAGCCAATCAAAAAGCCCACGTAGCCGTCTTTCCAATAGTCGGAGACATCGGTCAGCTCATCAGTAAACACGCCGTCCCGGTAAATGCGGTAACGGGGAATATCGGTGGTGATGTCGCCGTCCTCGCCCATAGTATGGGTCTTGGGCGTTCCCTCAATGATCTCCAAAATCGGGCAGGGAAAGGGATTACGCTGCGCAAATTCTTTAAAGTCCGCCGCATAGTCCGGCGGCAAAATCACCAGATTTGCCTGTGCATAGCCCCGGCACATACCGGCCGTGGGAAAGTCGATCTCGCCCTTGCGAATCTTGGCCCGCACCTCGGCGGGGGACACGTTGATATAAGGGGTGATATCAAAAGCCATGGAATGATCCTCCTTATGTTTATGAGCGGGCGGCGGCAGCAATGCCGCTGCCTCTGCATTTACGCATCCAAAACGTGGCGCAGCAGCCGCAAAGACGCCCGCTGGGCCAAAAGCGCCTCCTGCGCGGTGGAGAGAGAAACCTTTTCAAACCGAACCTTGTCGCCGCTTTTCAGCTGACCGAGGATGCGGAAATCGGCGGAGATCACGTTGGCAATTTTGGTATAGCCGCCGGTGGTCTGCCGGTCGGAGAGCATGATGATCGGCTGGCCCGAGGCCGGAACCTGAATCGCGCCAAAGGCGATTCCGTCGGAAATGATATCGCCGGAGGTCTTGTGAGCGATTTCCGGCCCCTCCATGCGGCAGCCCATCCGGTCAAACTCGGCGGTCACGCCGTACACGCCGGAGAGAAACGTTGCGATTCCCTCATCGGTAAACGCGTCGTCCTGCGGGCCAAGAACCACCCGGAGGGTATACGTTGCCCGCGCGTGGAATTCCGGCGCGATGAACCGCGCCTCCAGACGCTTCGGCTCCGTTCCCGGGGCGCGGAGCTTCAGCTCGTCTTCCTTTTCCAGCTTTCGGCCCTGAAGACCGCCGATCTTGGCCTTCATATAGGTGGAACGGCTGCCCATTACCTCTGGGACATCCAATCCGCCCGCCACGGCGATAAACGCCCGGCAGCCGCATTTCGGCCCGGTAAAGCGCAGCGTCTGCCCCGCCGCCAGCCGGAGGGCGCGATAGTTTTCCACGGGAACGCCGTCCACCGTGGGGCCCAAGTCCGCGCCGGTAATGGCGATCACCGCCGGCTCGTCAAAGCGGAGCTGGGGGCCCATGACCGTGCATTCCAGCACAGCCTCCCCCTCCGCATTGCCCGCCAAAATATTGGCCACGGCGGCAGAGCGGGGGTCCACCGCGCCGGATACCGGCACACCGAACTGCTGATAGCCCGTCCGACCCTGATCCTGAATGGTGGTCAGCATACCGGGATGCAAAACCTTGATACTCATTTTGCCCCCTCCTCTCTGGCGTGGCGCTTGCAGACGTAAGTTCCGGCGGCTTCCTGTGCCGCTATTTTATCATATTCCGCCCGGGTGATGGGATAAAATTTAATATATTGTCCCGCCTCCGGCAAAATGGGTTTCTCCCGCTCCGGGGCATACATCCGCACCGGCGTTTGGCCGATGAGCTGCCAGCCCCCCGGAGAGTCGATGGGATACACGCCGGTCTGCGCACCCGCAATGCCCACGCTGCCCGCCGGAATTTTCACCCGGGGTGTTTTCAACCGGGGTGTGACGATGGACTCGTCCATGCCGCCCAGATACGTAAAGCCCGGCGTAAAGCCCAGCATATAGATGAGATATTCCGGGGCGCTGTGGATCGCAATCACTTCATCGACAGACTTTCCTGCGTGCTCCGCCACAAAGTTCAGGTCTGGGCCTTCTTCCCCGCCGTACAGCACAGGGATTTCCAGCACCTCGCTGGGTGGAATCTGCACCTTGTCAAGACTGCCCAGCAGCCCCTTGAGCGCCTTTTCCAGCGCGGGGTAACGGATCACGCCCGGATCGTAATGCACCATCAAAGAGCGGTAGGTGGGCACCGTCTCCACGATGCCGGGAATCCCGCTGTTTTGCAGGGCAATGTTAAACGCACGGATGCGTCCGTTGATTTCTTCGCTGATCTTGTTTCCAAATTCCACCGTCACGGCGGTGTCGCCCGCGTTTAAAAATCTAACTTCGTTCATTCTTGCTCCTTTCCGCCGGGGCGGCGCACGCCGCCCCGGTAAGCGATGATTAGCCGAACAGGTTCAAAATGCCGGGAACAGCCTTCACACCGGCATAGAGGGAGATGCAGACCACAATCACACCCAGCACGATCATCCAAGTGGGATGCTTATAGTCCTCGCCCACGATTTTCTTGTTGCGGCACGCCAGCAGCATCACGCCGAGGCTGACGGGCAGAATCAGACCATTGAAGGCGCCCGCGATAATCAGCAGCTGGGCGGCGTTGCCGACCACGACCATCATCACCGTGGAGAAGGCGATAAAGGCCACCACAAACTGGCGCTCATACTTGGCAATAAAGGGATGCAGCGTTTTGAGGAAGGAGACGGAGGTGAATGCCGCGCCCACCACGGAGGAAACGCCGGCGGAGAACAGGCACAGGCCGAACAGCCGATAGCCAAGGTTGCCCGCAGACAGACGGAACGCTTCGGCGGCGGGGTTGCTGGCGTTGATGATGGCGTCGGCATTGACCGCGTTCCACTGAGAGCCGATCATGCAGGTGCCCAGCACGGCCAGAAACAGCAGAATACGCACGCTTCCGGAGGTAGCGCAGCCCTGAAGCACGCTCTTGCGCACATGGCCCACATTTTCGGGGCCGGAAATGCCCGCGTCCAGCAGACGATGCGCGCCGGAGAAGGCGATGTAGCCGCCGCAGGAGCCGCCAAGCAGCGTGGTCAGGGCCACAAACATGGAAGGAATCTCATTGAACTTGGTCAGGCTGGACGCCACAACACCCATAGGGGGCTGGGAGATAATCGCCACCACCAGCACGGTGACCAGAATGATGGCGGCCAGCACGGTGGCAACCTTGTCCATAATGGTCTTGGCGTTTTTGTTGATAAAAATAATGATGCCAAGGCATCCGGCGATGACCGCGCCCGCCTTTTCATTCAAGCCGAACATGGCGTTAAAGCCCAGCGCCACGCCGCCCACGTTGCCCACATTGAAGGCAAGGCCGCCGATGGCCACCAGAATGGCGAGTGCCACGCCAAGGCCCGGCAGCACCTTGTTGGCCACGTCCTGCGCCCGCATCTTGGACACGCTGACGATGGACCAGATATTCATCTGCGCCGTAATATCCATCAAAATTGCCAGCAGGACGATCAGGATCAGAGGGGCTCCGTACTGTGCGGTAAACTTCGAGGTCTGGGTCAAAAAGCCGGGGCCGATGGCGGAAGTCGCCATCAAAAAGGCTGCGCCGAACAAAACGGACCGGCTGGGCTTTGCAGTGTTGTTGAGATTGTTGGGGTTACTCATATTCATACCTCCGTCAAATTTGCTTTTGAGCAAGGGGACCTTACACGATAGCGGAAATGGGGGCAATTTTGACCCCCTGCTCCTCCAGCGCGGCGCGGATGTTCTTCACAAATTCCACCGCAGAGGGGTTGTCGCCGTGAACGCAGATGGAATGTGCATCAATGGAGACTTCCTCGCCGGTGATAGCGGTGACTTTGCCCTCCGTCACCATACGGACGGTGCGGCGGATGGCCTCGTCCTTGTCGTGGATCACCGCGCCGGGCTGCTTGCGGGGAACCAGAGAGCCGTCTGCCTGATAGGCCCGGTCCGCAAACACCTCGCTAGCGATCCGCAGACCCGCCGCACGGCCCGCTTCCAGCATTTTGCTGCCGGCCAACCCCAGCAGGATCACGTCCTTGTCCACTTCGGCAATGCCCTCGGCAATGGCGGTGGCCAGCTCCAAGTCCTTGCCCGCCATGTTATAGAGTGCGCCGTGGGGCTTTACGTGCTGAAGTTTTACACCAGATGCTGCGGTGAACGCCAGCAGTGCGCCCATCTGATACTGGACATAAGCCTTGGCCTCTTTGGGGGAACACACCATGTTCCGCCGCCCAAAGCCCATCAAATCCGGAAAGCCCGGATGTGCGCCCACGGCCACGCCTGCCTCCTTCGCCATGGCGACGGTTTGAGCCATCACCAGCGGGTCCCCCGCGTGATAGCCGCAAGCCACGTTGACGGAGGATACGTGCCGAATCACCTCGCTGTCAAGTCCGATGGTATACGCGCCGAAGCTCTCTCCCAAATCGCTGTTCAGATCTACCAGATTCATACTGTAAGCTCCTTCCTTTTTTCGCCCCGCAGGGCGCAATACAGATGTGTCTGTTAAATTTATAGCAAATCTCGTGCCGGAGTTTTTCGGCCTTTGTGGAAAATCCATTGGTATTTCATGTTCTTTTTTAAAATTCTGTGTAATTTGCCAAATTTTAACCCGCATATTTTGTAATTTTCACATTGGTTTTTGCGTGCCCTTTTTAAAGGAAAGCACGCCCGCTCGGGAAAACAAGTCGATTTCCTGAGCAGACGTGCGATTTTGCACGAATTATGCGTTCAATTCTGCACGGATTCATCCTCCAGCCGCCGTTTCAACGTAAACCGGCTGATGCCCAGCAGTTCCGCCGCCGCGGTGCTGTTTCCTCCGCTGAGCGCCAGCGCCCGGCGGATATAGGCCCGCTGGAACGCCGCCGTCTCCGCTTCCAGATCAATGGGGCCTTTGGCAAGGTCCTTCAACCCGCCAATAACGGCAGGCCCGCCGCCCGGAGACTCCAAGGGCGCGCCCCGAAGCCTTGTCCCCTCGCAGAACAGCACCTCCCGCTCCAAAACGTTTCGCAGTTCCCGGACATTGCCCTTCCAGTAATAGCGGCGCATTTCCTCCAGATACGCCGGATCGATGGAGGCGATCTCCTTGGAAAACTTTCGGTTGAAATGGCGCAGATAGTACTCCGCGAGGACAGGAATGTCCTCCACCCGCTCCCGCAGGGGCGGAATGAAAATCTGCATGACGTTTAGGCGGTAGAACAAGTCCTCCCGAAACGCTCCCTTTACAATTTCGTCCTCCAGTCGGCGGTTGGTGGCCGCAACCACTCGCACGTCCACAGGGATGTCGGCAAGGCCGCCCACCCGCTTGAAACAGCGGTCCTCCAAAAATGTCAGAAGCTTAGCCTGCATGGCAAGGGGCATTTCGCCGATCTCGTCGAGAAACACCGTGCCGCCGTCCGCCAACTCAAAAAGGCCCTTTTTCGTTTTCAGCGCTCCGGTGAACGCTCCCTTTTCGTAGCCGAACAGCTCCGCTTCCAACAGGCTTTCCGGAATCGCGCTGCAATTGATTTTCACCATGGGGCCTGCCTGCCGGGCGGAGGAATAGTGGATGCTGTTGACCACCACCTCTTTGCCGGTGCCGGTTTCACCCCGGATCAAAAGGTCCACATTGTCGTTTTTCGCCAGCAGTCCGATCTGGGAGCGAATCGTCTCCGTGGCGGGGCTGACGCCGATCAGCTCCCGCTGCTTGCCCTTCACCGCCTTCAGGCTCCGGTCCTTTTTCAGCTCGTCCAGACTCCGGCGGATGGTGAGATGCAGTTCGTCCAGATCAAAGGGTTTTTGCACAAAGTCGTAAGCGCCCCGGCGGATTGCCTCCACCGCCTGCGCCACGGTGCCGTAAGCCGTAACCATAATGATGCGGATGTCTTCGTCCAGCCGGTGAATGGCCTCGATATAATCGGTTCCCACGTCGCTGCCCAGCCGATTGTCCAGCAGGACTACATTGGGCCGCATTCGTTCCACCAGCCCAAGGCCCGCTGCAATCGTTTCCGCCGTCTTCACCTCATACCCAAGGTCGGAAAGGCCCGCCTCCAGCGAAATGCGGATGAGGCTTTCATCGTCGATGACCAGTACCCGTTCTTTCATAGCGTCTCCTTTTCCCCGGCTTCTGCCCGGCGAAACCGCAGTTCAATGCGGGTTCCTCCGCCAAGACTGCTGAGAATTTTCATTTCGCCGCCGTTTTGCTCCAGCAGACGGCTGACAATGGCAAGGCCGTACCGTCCCGTGCCGCCAGAGGTGATGCCCCGTTCCACGGAGCGGAGTTTTTCGCCGTCCATCCCCGTGCCGTCGTCCGTCACGGAAAGAAGCGCGCCCTCCGGGCTGCTTTCCGCACGCAGTTCGATGCGTCCACCCCAGCCCACGGCTTTCAACGCGTTGCTTACCAGATTCACCAGCACCTGTTTCATCTCCGTCTCGTCGGCATAGACAGATAGACCCGGCTCTGCCGCTGTCTCCATGGCGACGCCGTGGTTCCCGGCCAGCTTGGAATAAAGCATCGCCACCTCGCCCAAAAGCGGCTTCAGCTCCACCAGTGTCTTGTGGCTCTCCCGCTTGCGGGAGAGGTTCAAAAGACCCTCGATCAGTTCGTTGATGCGGTCCACCTCTTTGATGACGCTTGCACACAGTGTCTGATCCCGCTCCCGTTCCAGTCCGCGCCCCACCACCTGAATGGACGCGCGGATGCCCGCCAGCGGATTGCGGATCTCGTGGGCCAGCATGGCCGCCAGCTTCCCGATATAGGCCAGCTTTTCACTCTCTCCCACCTTTTCTTCCATGATTTTATCATAGGTCACGTCGTCAATGGTGCAAAGTGTTCCGGAGTCCGCCTCCGCGCCGGTGCGCCTCAGCCGCCACACGCCGATCTGGTAGAACCGCGCATCCCCATCCCCGTTTTCCAGACGGATGGCCTCGTGGGGAACGCTTCCCTGCGTAAGATGCCGCTCCAGTACCAGCCGCAGCGTCTGCCCTGCGGCGGAAAACTCCTCATCCGCCAGCATGGCGTTGGCCCGGTCGTTGACACACAGCACCCGTCCATCCGCGCTATAAGCCACTACGCCCAAGGGCAGGTTTTCCACGATGCTTTCATTCAGTGCTTTTTGCTCCGAAAGCGCGGCGTTATACCGCCGCAGTTCCTCCAGCATCCGGCAAAACGCATCGGCCAGCTGCCGCGTCTCCGTACTGCCCACGTCCGTGGGGATCAGCTCCGGCATGGCCTCCTGGGGATGCGCCCTGATGGCGGCGCAGGCAACCGCCAGCCGCCGCACCGGCTCAGAAATACTGTAAGACACAAAAACGCCCACCTGAATGGTGATAATCAAAAGGGCAATGGTGGCAAGTATGGCGTATTTTTGCTCCTCCACCAAACTGTTTTGAAACTCTGCCTCGTCCAGCGTATAGCACAGCCGCCAGCCAAAGCCGTTGTCGCTCCGCTCCGCCAGCACGCTGCCCTCGTGCGCCAGCGCGGCTCCCTGCTCTGTTCCCAAAATGGACGTGCCGCGACTGTTGAAAATGACAAGGCCGTCATTTTCCAAAGCGGCGCAGCCTGCCAAAATCGCTTCCTGCCCCACCTCGTCTCCAAACTGGCGGATGTCCCAGCTGATATAGGCCAGCAGCTCTTCCCCCTTGTCCCGCTCTTGCGTCAGCTTGCTCTGATATCCCTCCCACAGCATCAAAAAGCCAAAACACAGCACGGACAGCACGCAGATCCCCACCACCGCCATAAGGATTTTGTTCTCAATGGTCAGCGACCGTTCCCGTTCGCGCTTCACGCCTCCGCCTCCTTTTTCCGGCTCAGAAGCGATCCCAGCCACAACGCCGCGATGGAGATCAGCGTTCCCGGCAGAGCCGGATGAAAGGGCAGCACCCCCTGATAGTACGGGGGATAGAACACCGCGAGCGCCGCAAGGCCGGATCCCAGCGCGGCATATACCCCGGTGAGGGTTGTCCCCTTCCACAAAAGCGTTCCGAACATTGGGGCCAGCAGCGTCACACTGAAGACCCCCCAAACATCCCCGCCGTAAGTCAGCAAAGAGGCGGGGGGCGACAGCGCCAGCAAAAGAGAAAGCGTCCCTCCCGCCATCACCGCTCCCCGGCTGAGATTCACCAGCGTGCTCTCCTTCAAGGGGCGGGGCCACAGTGCCCCCACCACATCGCAGGAGCAGCTGGACGCGATCAGAAGCAGCTGGGAGTTGGCGGTGGAGATGCACGCGCCAAGAATCGCGAACAGCAAAAAGCCGCTCCAGCCGCTGTACAGATCGTTGTTGAGAATGTAGGTGAAAATTTCGTCGGTGGAGAGCGTCGCATCCACCGTGGGAATCAGCACCCGCATTCCCAAGCCGATGCTGCTGAGTGTGAAGTAGATCACCGCCAGCAGGCCCAGAGAAATCCAGATCATACGCCGAGCGGAGCGGGCGTCCCGCGAGGCCAAAATCCTTACGGCGTATTGGGGGTTCACCGCAAGGCCCAGTCCCCAGCCGAAAAACATGCTGATGCTCATGAGCGGGGCAAAGTCCCCCTGCCCAAAGGGTTTCAAGAGATCGCCCGCCTCCGTGGCATACGCCATGCCCCTGTGGGCATACCCCGCCACCTCCGCCGCACCGGTATAGATGCCGTCAAGACTCCCCACCCGGGCCACCACCGTCACCAGCAGAACTCCCAGACCCACAATCATTAAAATCAGGTTGAACACGTCGCTCCGGGTCACCGACTGATATCCGCCGAAGGAGGTGTATAGAATAAACAAGTATACCAGAAGAATCGCCATGCTGTACGGGATGCCGAACAGCGTAGAGGCCACAATGCCAAAACCCTTGATCTGAATCACCAGATACAGCACATACACCGCCGCCAGCAGCACGCCGTAAGCCGCCTGAAGGCCCTTGGACCCGTATCGGACACGGAACAGCTCCGGCACCGTGGTGACCCCTGTGGCATACAGCCGGTCGCTGACCAGAACGATCAGCAACGCCCCTAAAAACCACGGAACCACGGAGAACACCATCGCAGAAAGGCCGCTTTCGTACACGGACCCGGTAAGGCTGAGGATGCTGGCCGCCGAAATCCAAGTCCCGGCAAACGTGCACACACAGCGCCACAAGGGCAGCTGCCGCCCGCACATGAAAAATTTACTGATACTATCGCTGTCCCGCAGGCTGCTTTTGCCAATGACGAGTAAAACCGCGGAATAGGCTGCGAAATAAATGAGATAGAGCAAGGTTTTGTTCATAACGGGTTTCCCTCCGTACGCCTGCGGCGGCTTTCTTTCCGCTTGCTATCCTATCATACCCCGTGGAATTTGAAAACCCCCGGCGGCAGCCTCCCAAGGAGTATCTTTGACAATTTTCCTTCCCTTTTGACAAAATATCTGCTAAAATAAAAGCAATATTACTCAAAATCACTCGAACAAGGAGGCAGGCCCATGGCTTTTCAGCAGCGGTTGGAACAGGCACAAAAGCAAATTCTGACGCAGGCAATGCTGCAATCCCTGCATTGTTTGCAGATGCCCTCCATGGAACTGAGGGAATTTCTTCAGGAAGCCGCCCTGTCCAACCCTCTTCTGGATGTGGAGGACACACCCTACGACGGTCCCCAGCCGGAGACGTTGGAGCCTGCCCCCGCCACAGATATTCCCATTGAGCGGCGGGAACAGCTGATCTGGGACGGAGGCGGTGCGGAAACGGACTTCACGTCCTGTCTGTCCCGTCCCCAGACGTTTCGCGAATATCTGAACGCCCAGCTGGGCCAGACCGCTCCTCTGGACGCAGAAACGCTGGTTTTGTGCCGGTATCTTGTGGGCTGTCTCAACTCCGCCGGGTATCTGGACTGTGAGGTGCCGGAGCTTGCGGAAGAGTTGAATGTCAATGCGCAGGATTTGGAGCAGGCTCTTTTCGTGGTGCAATCATTGGACCCGCCCGGTGTGGGAGCCAGAAGCCTTTCCGAATGTCTGCTTCTCCAGCTGGCACAGGGCAATGAATTCACCGAGGTGAATATCCACCTCATCCGTTTCGGCCTTCCTCTTTTGGCGGAGAACGACTATGCCAGCCTTGCCCGTCTGCTTTCCGTCCGTCCGGCGGAGGCCCGCCGGGCCGGAGACGTGGTGCGCGCCCTGAATCCCATTCCCTCCAGAGGGTTCAGCTCCGAGCGGGGCGTAGCCATGGTCGCACCGGAAGCCGTTATCCGCCGCACAGGCGGCTCTTTGGTGATTGAAATGAACGAGGGCGCTGTTCCCCACGTTTCCCTGAACCGAGACTACTCCGCTTTGGTTGGCGACCCCAATTGTCAGGAGGCCCAGCTTTATTTAAAAGAGAAAATGGCCGAGGCCAAAAATCTGCTGAACAATCTGGAAAACCGACACGATACCCTGTTCCGTCTCCTTTCCGCCCTGATTCGCAATCAGGAGGGCTACTTTCTCCGGCGGGAGGATTTGCAGCCTTTGACCATGGGCCAGCTGGCGGAGGAGCTGGATGTGAATGTCTCCACGGTCAGCCGGGCCGTGAAGGATAAATATATCCAGTTTGACGGGCAGGTCTTTCCCCTGCGATCCCTGTTTTCCACCGCGCTGCCCGCGGGCGGCTCCGCCGAGGCGGCCCGCCGCCAGTTGCGCCGCTTTGTGGAGGCCGAGTCCCCGGACCGCCCCCTCTCCGACGAGGCGTTGGCTCAGGCGCTGGCGGGCGTTGGCTTTGCGCTCTCGCGCCGCACTGTGGCAAAATACCGGGGGGAATTGTCCATTCCATCCGCCGCCCAGCGGCGGCGCAAATCGTAAATCAGGCGGTCTGCAAAAGCAGACCGCCTTTTCTCTTTCATGCAGAGCAACGTTATTTTTTAATTTTCTTGCTTATTCTTGCAACTTTTCTCCGTTTTATCATGTGCGCTTAAACGCGTATTTTTCATAAAATTGCCACGGTTGCTTTCTCTTTGCAGGGTCATACTAACGCAGGGTATCGCAATGCAACAATAGTCCACACAAAGGAGGAAACGACTTGAAAAGGACATTTGCACTTTTGCTGACCGCCCTGTTGGCTCTGAGCCTGACGGCCTGCGGAAACGACAAAAACAACGGCGTGGTAAGCGAAACGCCGGGAAGTTCTGTGAATGACGGCGGCGTTTTGGATGGAGGAACCAGTTCCGGTTCCGCCGCCGGCAGCAATGTAACCAATGGCACGGATGGAAACCGGGTGGAAAACGGTGCACCCGGCACCAGCGCCAACGCAGCGGACAACAATACGCTGGGTCTTGAAAACAAGGGCGCCGGCGCGCCCAGCGCTTCTGGCTCTAAGGCCACCGTCGTGCCCAGAGCCTCTGGTACCACGGCTTCTGCCGTGCCCCAGAGCAGAACGACTAACAACACCGTGATTCGGGGCGCGAGCTATGGCCAGATGCTCCGCAACGCCCGCGTTCATGACCGTGACGGCTTTTTGCTGGACGGCGAAAACGCGGTGACACCCGGCGCAGCATATCGCTAAACGCGAAGGCCGGAAAATCAATCACACCCTCTCTCATCTCCGAAATGGAGAAAGGATGGCAGACGCAAACGCGCCTGCCATCCTTTTTTATCGTTCCGCTCACAGAGGGCAGGACGTCGGCCCGTTCATGGTCAGAATCACACTTTCGGTAAATCCGGCGGTCTTTGCCGCCTCCGCCGCCTGATCGTAGCCAAACAAAACGGCTTCCGCGCTGTGGGCGTCGGCCGTTAAAATCACTTGCCCGCCCATGGCCCGCCACTCCCGCAGCAAAAACGGCGCGGGGTAAGGCGTTTTTCGATAGCCCCGCTGAACCGCCCCGGTATTGATCTCCAACAGCGTGGAGTGCGGGTCGGCGCTGTGGAGCGCCGCCAGCGCGGCGGAGCGGTAGCGGGGCGCGTTTTCATCAAAAAACGCCCCGGTTTGATTGAGCTTTGTGATGAGATCAAAATGGCCCAGAATCGTGGGCCTCTGCCGGGCCACGGCGGCCACATCCCGGTAATACCACTCCGCAACGGAGAGAAAGTCCCCGCCGCAGACCCTATCCCGGCAGACGGTCAGGCTTTCCTCATTCCAATCCATACAGTAGTATTCCCCGGTCTTGAGGGAATACAGCTCATGGACAGAGCCGATCCAGTAGTCCACTTCGCCCCGGACTCCGTCGGACTGACTGTCCCACTCAATGCCGAGCAGCACTTCCATCCGCCCGGCATACTCCGTCCGCAGGCGCAAAACCTCCGCCCGATAGGCGGACAAGTCTCCGTCCAGCACATTGCCCACGTCGGAGGGCGCGGGCGTGTGGGAGTGGCCCGATGCACCGAAATAGCGAACTCCGGCGGCATAGGCCGCCGCCGCCATTTCCGCCAGCGTATTTTTTCCGTCGCACAGCGTGGAGTGGGTATGGACAGAGCAGAGTTCGGCGTTCAGCTTCATTGCATCCGCTCCTGTTTCACCTTGTGATCCACCACATGGCGCTTTTCCAGTTCCGCCGTGACCTCCTGTGTGGAAATCCCCATCTGCACCATCAGCACCAGAATATGGTAGCATACGTCGGCGATCTCAAAAACCGTCTCCGCCTTGTCGCCCTTGGCAGCGGCAATAATAACCTCGGTGGACTCCTCGCCCACTTTTTTCAAAATTTTATCCATGCCCTTATTGAAAAGGTACGTGGTATAGCTGCCTTCCTGCGGGTCGGTCTTCCGGCCCTTGATGAGGTCATACAAGCCCTCGTAACTGAACGGTTTCAGTTCCTCGGAAAGATAAAGCCGATCAAAAAAACAGCTCTCTGCCCCGGTGTGGCAGGCGGGGCCGTCCTTTACAACCTCCACCACCAGCGCGTCGCCATCGCAGTCGGCGGTGATGGACACCACATGCTGAAAATTGCCGGAAGTCTCCCCCTTGCGCCACAACTCTTGACGGCTGCGGCTGAAAAAGCAGGTTTTCCGCTCGTCGATGGTGATGGCCAAACTCTCGGCGTTCATATAGGCCAGCGTCAGAACCTCTTTCGTATAGTGGTCCTGCACGATGGCGGGAATCAGACCCTTTTCGTCAAATTTCAGTTCCATATGTCCAGATCTCCCCTCGTTTTGTGCCTTAAAGTCGTATCTCCACGCCCTTCGCCCGCAGATACTGTTTCAAATCCCAAATCTCCACCTGCCGCGTATGAAAGATGGAGGCCGCAAGCCCCGCGTCAATACCCGGGTGGGTGAACAGCGCACCAAAGTCCTCCCTGTTTCCCGCACCGCCGCTGGCAATCACAGGGACGCTGACCCGGCTGGTCAGCGCGTCCAGCATTTCAAGGTCGAAGCCCTGCTTCACGCCGTCGGTGTCGATGGAGTTTAAAACAATCTCGCCCGCCCCGTTTTGAACGCCCCGCACAGCCCAGTCCATCGCGTCGATGCCGGTATCCTCCCGGCCGCCCTTTGCAAACAGGCGGAACTGCCCATCCACCCGCTTCACATCCATGGACAGCACCACGCACTGGTCGCCGTATTTTTTTGCCGCTGCCGCGATCATGCCGGGGTCGGCAATGGCCCCCGAGTTGACGCTGACCTTATC
>JABNAD010000329.1_pt1 | contig 32558 bp, 27 predicted proteins | sample 7240381 | NCBI WGS metagenome assembly JABNAD01 (sample SAMN11332834, study PRJNA596920) | anaerobic digester metagenome | biome: digested sludge; isolation source: digested sewage sludge-derived enrichment culture grown on H2/CO2 | place: Germany: Goettingen
GAGTACAGGGGGCAGAAATCGAGACTCTATTTTGGCGGATGCTTTTGAGGCTATTATTGGTGCGGTTTGCATTGATGGCGGCATTTCGTCGGCGAACAGCTATGTGATGCGATTTATGGAAGAGCAAATCGCCAATACCAAAAATAACTTTAAGAACTTAGATGGAAAGACCCATTTACAAGAAGTAATCCAAAAAATAAGCAAGGTTCCATTGCTTTATAAAATAGTTGATGAGCAAGGTCCGGATCATAACAAGGTCTTTCTTGCCCAAGTTACCCATGATGGACGTATTTTGGGCAAGGGAAGCGGACGCAGCAAGAAAGAGGCGGAGCAAAATGCCGCAAATAACGCATTGGAGCATATGAACGGTTGACAACGGCATATGCTCGAGGGCGCTGTATCGTAAACTCCGATGGGAAAACATTCTATCGGAGTTTTTTTATGCAAAAACTAGCACTTATTAATATAGCAATTTTTTTGTTTTCTTAAGGGGCAATAAAACAAAAGAAAAATAAAGCTAGTATTGAAAGCGAATAAGGATTAAAGTGGCTTTTTTCACACATAATATGGCTGTGAACGGCATTGACATCCAATACTGTTAGGAATATTATGGAAAGGAAATGCCGAAGGGAGGAAAAACAATGGGTAAATTAGATGGACTAGGTGGGGACAAGGTATTCTATTACTTTGAAGAGATTTGCAAAATTCCCCATGGTAGTGAAAATGAAATGGCTTTAAGCGATTATATTGTTGCTTTTGCAAAGGATAGAGGATTATATTACCGTCAGGATGAAAGCCACAATGTTCTGATTAAAAAAAATGGATCAAAGGGATATGAAGAGGTACCACCTGTGATTCTCCAGGGTCATATTGATATGGTTTGTGAGAAAAACGCAGGAACAGAAATGGATTTTTTGAAGGATCCTTTAGACATATATGTGGAGGATGGGTTCATTCATGCCAGAGGAACAACATTAGGCGGTGATGATGGAATTGCTGTAGCTTATATGTTAGCCCTTTTGGACGATAATACATTAAAACATCCACCTATTGAAGCACTTTTTACCGTTGAAGAAGAAATCGGTATGGGGGGAGCAAGAGCTTTTGTCCCATTTGATTTGGCGGGCAAACGGCTTTTAAATATGGATACAGAGGAAGAGGGCGTTTTACTTTCAGGCTGTGCAGGTGGCAGAAGGGTAAGGGTTTATCTGCCAGCAGAACGCGTGGAAATTCCTGAGGGAAAAGGCGCATATCAAATTTCTATTCGTGGATTAAAGGGAGGGCACTCCGGGTCTGATATTCATTTGCAAAAAGCCAGCGCAAACCGTTTGATGGGCAGAGTTTTATATATGTTGCAGGAAAAGGAACAGTTTTCCTTGGCGAGTGTGGATGGAGGGAACATGGACAATGCCATTTGCCGAGAGGCCGAGGCGGTTATTGTTTTTGACAAAGAAAAAGAAGATGAAATAAGAGATTTTTTAGTGAAAACAGAAAATCTTCTTAAGGAGGAATATAATTCCTGCGAGCCGTCTATAACTATATCAATAGAACTTTTGCGGGAAGCCGTTTTTCAGGTTTTTACAAAAGATATTCAAAACAAAGTAATTTATACTTTATTGCTCTTGCCTTATGGGGTGCAAACCATGAGCAAGGAAATGGAAGGTTTGGTTGAAAGCTCAAGCAATATTGGGATTGTAAAAACCACCGCGGAATATATTTATTTTGACAATGCAGTCAGAAGCTCTGTGGAAAGTAGAAAGGAGCTGATTTGTCAGAAAATCCATGCCATTGCCAACCTTTGTGGCGCAACGGTTGAAGAGGTGAACGATTATCCCGGGTGGCGTTTTAATCCCGATTCCGAAATGTTAAAGTTGTTTGCAAAAACATATCATGAGATGAATGGCAAAGATGCAAGTATTGCCGCCATCCATGCGGGATTGGAATGCGGGCTGTTTTCCGAAAAAATCCCTGATCTGGACATGGTTTCTATTGGGCCGGAAATGCACGATGTGCATACACCTGACGAGCGCCTTTCGGTGGCTTCCACAATTCGAGTTTGGGAGTATTTAAAAGAAGTATTAAGAAAAATGAATCATTAAAATTTAAGGAATGGTGAAGATATGCGACTGCCTTGGAATAAAAAGTATTTGGTCATCTCCTTTCATGTAATTTTTACGGTTGGTATTTTAGTTATATTGGGGATGCTTTTGTTTCAGATTTCCGAGGCGAAAAATGTCGTTATACAGACGGCGAGGGGGACCCTCGCCGTTTTTGCTCCCCTTTTGTGGGCGATTTTCTTTTCGGTATTATTTGAACCACTTACCCGTTTTATTCAAAGGCAATATGAAAAACGGTTGTCAGTAATACAACGGAGTAAAATCAAGAACAGAAAAGTGGGTACAGCAGCGGCCTATATAATTATATTTATTGTACTTTTTTTGGGTGGTAGATGGGCAGCAAAAGAGTTAGGCGCGGCGGATTTAGAAGGGTTGGCAGAGCAGTTATCCGCTTTTGTTAGAAAAATTGGGGATTATTTAGTACTGGTGAATTTAAAGCTAGCAGAGCTTGGAATTTTGCAAAATGTGGAAGGGATTTTATCGGCTTGGACAGAGAATGCAACTCTTTGGATACAGGAAAAGATTATGGGAATTACCGCATATATTCCACAGATTGGCAGCAGTTTGATTGATATTACCATAGGACTTACAGTGGCTTTTTATTTTCTTATGGAAAAGGAAATGATACTAAGTTATTTAAGGCAATTTTCTTTGCTGTTATTTGGAGAAAAGGCAACACGACGGATCCGCAGAGCTTCTTTGGAAATCAACAATGTAATCATGGGATATTTAGGCGGACAAATGACGGATGCGGTGATCATGGCGATTTTGTTCTCTCTGTCCTTTACCATAGTTGGACTTCCTTATGGGGTTGTATTGGGGCTGATTTCAGGGTTTTCAAATTTAATACCTTATTTTGGAGCATTTATTGCTTTCATTTTGGCCATATTAGCAGGATTATTAAGCGGAGAATCCATCCGAGCACTATATGCATCCATACTGATTTTAATTTTACAGCAAATAGATAGTGTATATATTGTACCAAAAGTTGTAGGTAAAAAAGTTGAAATGCATCCCGTTTTGGTATTGTTATCTTTAGCGATTTTTGGAAGGATTTTTGGGTTTTGGGGATTATTGGTTGCTGTTCCTTTGGGGGCTTTGATCAATAATTTTATAATTTGGTTCATTAAGAAAAAACAAGGGAGTTTGGATGTGTGGTGATACACAGTAGCTACCTTTATAAGACGCATTTTTATAATTCAATAAAATCATAGGATAAGGCGCCGGCGATACCGACGCCTTTTAAAATAGTTTAAGAATAAAAAGAGTATTAAAGTATTGAAGGGAGAGGTGTTAAACTGCTTTTTAAGGAGTTGAGTAAAAATCCTGACATCAATTTAATTAAAGCTGTTTTCTGAGGAATTAGATGATAAAGTTTACTTTTAATGAGAAGGAGAAGTACAATAAGGGTAGAGTGAAAATTAGGTTTGCAAAAATGTGCTTAAGGAATAAAATATAAATTACTATTTCAAATATCGAGGACTAAAAACCATAAAGGAATGAAATTTTTAGCCCCAAATAGGTTGGTAGGAAAAACCTTTCAAATGAAATAAAAGCATTGGATATTGAAAAAGCATTGTATTTTGTTTATAATGTAATTATTAAGTATGGAGAAAGCCCTATTTTAGGGTCAGAATAGAAAGGTGGTCTTGCCAATGAAAGGATTGGTAACGCAAGAAAGTGGAAATATGCTTAAAGTCCATATTATTCGACAGGAGGCTTGTGGTCATTGTAAAGCATGTTTCTCAGGCCATATTGAGCAGGATATGGATATTGAAGCAAAAAACCTTTGTGATGCAGAGGTGGGAGATTGGGTTGAACTGGAATTGCAGGACAATGCTTTTTTAAAGGCAATATTGATAAGCTATGGTATACCCATGATTGGATTCTTTATTGGATTGTTTTTTGGTTATTTTGTGGTGAGTCCTTTGGTGTCCTTGCCTGAAAGTTTAGTATCCTTCACCTTGGGAATTGTAGGTGTTTTGATTAGCTATGCTTGGATTAAAAGCCAGAACTCCAGATGGGAAAACGGAAAATATTTGCCACTGGCAGTGCGTTTAACCTCTGAGGGTTATGGGCAGTAAGAAAAAACTGGAAGAAACGATTTTTACTGAAAAGTACAAATCAAAAGGTTATCTGTTTTAAAGATCACCTCAAGCAATCTCATTATGAGGTTGCTTTTTTTTTGCTGATTTTTGAATGTATTATTTCATTCTCAAATTTTTCTATGATCAAATAAGAAAATTTCTGATATTTGTCCCCTTAAGGCAGAACCATTGTCCTTTTTTTTCATACTATGAAGCAAAGGAGATGATTTTATGAAGGAACGGGCAATGGCTCTATGCATGGAGGGAGAAAATTGCTCTCGTGCTATTTTAAGGGCCGCATCAGAAACGTATGGGTTTCCTCTTTCCGATGAACTATTAATGAGCTGTAATGCAATTAGCGCAGGATTTGGTGTTGGTGGTATATGCAGTGCATTGGTTGCTGCGGTCATGGTTTTGGGAATTTTATTTCCCGTAGAGGAGGCTAAGCAGAAGAGCTTGATCTTACTGTGTAAAGCACAAGGAAATTGGAATTGCGTTGATTGCTGTAGACTTTCTGCAAGAAGAGAAAATTGTAACGATTTGATTGGAGAGATCGCAGAGATGCTAGAGGAGATTATTTGTGAAGAATAAAAAAGGTATGATGGATATTCTGAGCCATATCATTTTCAATTATACAGAATACGCAAATTCTAAAGTGGTCAAGCTTTTTCGAGTTATAGCAAAAACCGTATCACAAAACACTACATAGATTTTTGTGATACGGTTTTTTTGTTTGAGACAAAACAATTCATATTCAAGGACTAACGAGCCATGGGAGAATCCCTATGACTAAAATTGCAAGAGGATCAATCTATGATTTCTGTGTTTGTATCCCATTGACTAGCAGGTTCCTCGTCTAGGGATAATGGGGTTTCATGGGGCTGTGGAGATATATTTTCTGCCGCTTGAAGTCTTTTAAATTCCTCTTCTGTTTGGGCAGTATGAACGCTTTGTACAGCGGCTTTGCGTTTTTTTTCTGCTTGGGCTGCATGGATAGCTTGCTTGAGGTTTTTATTCTCCTGGCACATTGTTTCAAGCTCTGCTTCCAAGCGAGATACTTGAGCTTTCCAACGGGCATTTACCTCGGTGATTTCATCACTTCGCTGCGCTAGAAGGGCAGTCAATTCTTCCATTTGTTGCTTTTGAGAGTTCTGAGTAGATGTTGATTTTTTCTGCATTTTTTGTAATGAAGAATCTTGCGCAAAAGGATTGTTCTGTATCTCTTGAACAAAAGAGTTTGATTGTGGCTCTTGGGCAAACCGAGAGTGCTGCATCTCTTGTTCAAACGGATTGTGTTGTTGTGATTGTGCAACCTCTACAAAAGGCTGGGGCTGCGCTTCTCGCCCAAAGGAAATGGTCTGTGAATGAGGCTCTTGGGTAAAGCGGCTTGGTTGCGCATCTTGATTAAAGGGAGTACGATGTGCCGGTGTATCTTGAGTAAACTGTGACAGTTGTGTTTCATGAACAAAAGGTATACCTTGTTGCTGTGTATCCTGAAGGAACCGACGTGATTGTGGTTCTTGGGTGTAATAAAGGGGTGAAGATTTTTTTTCCTGTTTCTCAGGAAGGGGCTGTGCTTCTTGTTCAAAAGGCAATGATTGTATCTGTTGTCTAGACTCTGATGCATTTACCAAAAGGAAGGGGTTAAAATTTCTGGATAAATCCCCATAGGTCTCCATGGCATTACATTCCAATGCGTCTGCATTTGTAAGCTCACCCTTTAAGCATTGAGACGGGAAGCTACCTGTATAGTGTTCCACCACTCCAAATGTTGCGCCATTGTTTTCTGAAATACAACGCAGAGGTCGGCCGTTGGCGGTCCACATCAACATAAGTTTTCCATTTTCCAAAAATGCCATGGCATTATCACAATTGGTGTCTTCCCAAAGAATACGAGGTGTACTGACTGCCGTTGTTTGCTTATATTGATAAGTAACCTGTGTGCGGAACATATTACGAGTAATATATAATATATGAATACGTTCCATGTCATTTACAATGGAAACATCAACAAAATTAGTTAATGTTTGAATCAGAGGTGTTAAGCTTCCGAGTGTATATGGAGTAAGAAGCATTTCCCGTGCGCACCATGTATTTCTTGCAGTTCTATAGTATAGAATGATGTGCTCCTTACTCAGACGCCGTGCAAGAAAAATGGTTCTTCCAAAGGGGATGAAACGGTCGATTTGAGTAGGGGCTTCCCATCGCCCATTGCGAAAGGCGCAATAAACCAAAGACTCAATTCCTTTGGTTTCTGTTGGTAAATGATAAACAATATGTAATGTATTTTCTGTTGGGACAATAAAGAATTTAGGGTTGTTTGAATTGATTGTCATGCCTATTAAAGGCTCATGCTCCCAATTTACAAAATCTTTGGAGGAGGCAATGTTTAAAATTCCTCCCGTTGTGGTGTAGAGAACATAACAGATCTCTCCAAACTGGCAAATAGAAAATGTAGAACCAATTCTTTCCGCTAAGATTTGTGGAGTTGACCAGCCTGTACTTGAATTTGTTCGCAAGAACAGAATAGTACCTTGGCGATAAAAAAGACAGAAATATCCGTTTGGCATTTTTAAATATTTTACATTGGGGTTTTGCATAGGAACGCTCCCTTGAATTTTTTTATCAGTTTATGCATGAAACGGGGGAAAAAGAATAGAAGGGTGAAAGATAACCAGAGTAGGAACTTTCATTTGGTAAAGGGATTCCCTATGGGAGTAACTTTTGATATACTTTAAGTATTGTAAAAAGATGTGTTGAAAGAAATAGAAATAGTAAAAAAGAAAAAGCTACAAATGAGGAGAGATTTTTATGAATGAGTCACCTATTTATTTGATACATGGGTTTACTGCTTCCAGCAAGGCAAACTGGTTTCCTTGGTTGAAGGAGAAGATGAAAAATAAAGGCTTTGAGGTAATTGTTCCCGATATGCCCAATACAGAAGATCCTCACATGGTGCCTTGGCTAGAAAAGCTAGATGAGAGTGTAAAAGAAATCAACGAAAATACTATTTTCATTGGTCACAGCCTTGGTTGCATTACTACGTTACGCTTTATATTGAAAAAAGGATTTAAAATAAAAGGAGCTATTCTTGTTTCCGGATTTATGGACGAAAATCCCATGAAGGTACAAAAAGCAGGATTAAGTGAATTTGTAACCGGGGGTATTGATGTAGACGAGGTGAAACGCCTTATCCCTCACAGAGTAGTGCTGACAGCGGTGGATGATGACATTGTGCCAATGGAGGCAACAAAAAAAATGGCGGACAAGCTGGATGCAAGGCTCATTATCCTTGATAGAGGCGGGCATTTTATTGATCGGGATGGAGTAACTGAATTACCTCATGTGTTAAAGTTTTTGGAGGAGTTTATTCAGGGCGAAAAGTAGTCTGTAATTAAATGATGATAATAGAGGGCGATTTTATAAAGAAAAAAATAATGAAAGGGTGGTTGTTTTTGATAACCACCCTTTTTCCTTTTTCAATTATAGTTACAGTGATTATCCATAGGGCGATAAATGCTACAGTCAATCTGGCCAATCGTTTATACTGGTAATCATCAAGATTGTTACATGGACTCTCCCTTTGCCTTAGACTCGCAATAAATACAGCGATATACTCTGTTTTCGCCATCTGTCAGCTTAAAAACATGGTCAATTTCCTGTTCCACAGAGGTAATGCAGCGGGGGTTTTTGCATTTTATGACGTTGGTTAATCTTTCGGGCAATTGGGGATGAAATTTTTTCATTCTTTGTCCGTCTTTGATAACGTTTATGGTGATATCCGGATTGATATAACCCAAGACATCTAAGTTTAGATCAAAATCAGCATCAATTTTTATAATATCTTTTTTGCCAATTTTGCCACTGCATGCGTTTTTGATTAAGGCGATGGAGCAATCTAAGGTTTCCAAATTTAAAAGATGATAAATTTCCATACCCTGTCCAGCCTTGATATGATCAATTACAATACCGTTGCGAATAGAGTCTATATTCATATTATTCCACCTCCAAAAGCTTTAAAATCAGCGCCATACGAATAAATTTGCCATAAAGTACCTGTTTGAAATAGCATGCCCTCGGGTCATCATCCACATCGACGGAAATTTCATTCACACGAGGCAGGGGATGCATGATACAAAGATCAGCTTTTGCAGTTGTGAGCTTTTCTTTATTTAAGATATAGCTATCTTTCAAACGAACATAATCCGCTTCATTGAAAAAGCGTTCTCTTTGTACACGGGTCATATAGAGGATATCCAAGGTTGGCATAACCTTCTCCAAACTAGTAGTGATGGTATAGGAAATTCCTTTTTTATCTAAAATATCATTTATGATATATTCGGGCAATTTCAATTCGTCAGGGGAGATTAAAACAAAGTGTATATTTTCATAGCGGGACAAGGCATGAATCAAAGAATGTACAGTTCTGCCGAACTTTAAGTCACCGCAAAGGCCTACGGTTAAGCTGTCAAAGTGCTCTTTTTCCCGTTGTATGGTTAAAAGGTCGGTAAGGGTTTGGGTTGGATGATTATGCCCGCCATCCCCAGCATTGATTATGGGGACAGAAGAATGAAGTGAAGCTACCATTGGAGCGCCTTCTTTTGGATGACGCATAGCAATGATATCTGCATAACAGCTTACGGTTCGAATGGTATCGGAAACGCTTTCTCCCTTTGCGGCGGAGCTATTGCTTGCGGCTGAAAAACCAAGTACATTACCGCCCAATTCCATCATGGCCGCTTCAAAACTTAACCTTGTTCTTGTGGAAGGTTCGAAAAATAGGGTGGCAAGTTTTTTGCCATGGCACTTTTCACTGTATTTTATGGGGTTTCCAATGATATCATTGGCGGTAGCGATTAAATCATTAATTTCTGCAATGGTAAGGTCAACAATATCAATCAAGCTTCTCATAATGTAACATTCCTCCAGCCTTCATCACTTGGGTTATTACGGAAGGTAATTAATTTTTTTATGTCCTCTTGTTTTATATAGCCTTCCTTTGCGGCAACTTCTGCAACGGCATCAAAGTCCGAAAGGCTAATGTTCTTCACGTTTGCTTCTTTCAATCTGTCTAAACCTTTTTGCATACCATAGGTGAAGATGCTAACGACACCAAGAACTTCTGCACCTGCTTCACGAAGGACATTGACTACTTCAATGACACTTCCTCCTGTGGAAATCAAGTCTTCAACTACCACAACTTTTTGGCCTTTTTCCAATTTCCCTTCGATCTGGTTATTTCGACCATGATCCTTGGCACCGGAGCGGACGTAGCCCATAGGAAGCCCCAAAATATGAGCGGTTATTGCCGCGTGGGCTATGCCCGCGGTACTAGTGCCCATCAAAACTTCACATGATGGATATTCTTTGCGGATGGTCTCTGCCAAAGCGTTTTCCACATGATTTCTCACTTCAGGAGCGGTTAAGGTTAGGCGGTTATCGCAGTAAATGGGGCTTTTGATACCGCTTGCCCATGTGAAAGGGTCTTCCGGGCGTAGAAAAACGGCGCCAATGGATAATAAGTCTTTTGCAATCAAATGTTTCATCACGCATTTCCTCCTAAAAATTCTTTTAAGCATCTTCTATATGCAGCAACGGGATCGGCGGCTTGGGTAATGGGGCGGCCTACAACGATATAATCGGAGCCTAATTCCTTTGCTCGTTGGGGTGTAGCAATACGTACTTGATCTCCTGCATCTCCATCGGCAAAACGCACACCAGGGGTGATGGTAAGGAATTTTTCGCCGCAGACCTCTTTTACTTTGCTTGCTTCCCAAGGTGAACAAACAATGCCATCTAACCCGGCTTTTTTTGTATTTTTCGCATAGTGCAATACGGTTTCTTCAAGGCTTTTATTAATCAAAAGGTCAGCTTGCATTCTTTCCTCACTGGTTGAGGTGAGCTGAGTTACGGCAATTAACAAACCACGTGTACCATCCTTTTTGGTGAAGCCATCTAGAGCGGCTTCCATCATGGCAATGGTGCCTGAAGCGTGAACGTTGCACAAATCCACATCTAAATCTGACAAAACGGAGATGGCTTTTTTTACAGTATTGGGGATATCATGAAGCTTTAAATCTAAAAAGATTTTATGGCCTCTTGCTTTAATTTCTTTTACTATGGCAGGGCCTTCGGCATAGAATAGCTCCATTCCGATTTTTAAAAAAGGTCTTTCTTCCTTGAAATGTTCAAGAAAATCCATGAGGTCGGCCTTACTATTAAAATCGCATGCTATGATTACATCTTTACTCATTTATGGGCACCTCCAATAATATGGTTTAAGTCTTTGATTCCGTATTTTTTCATTACACTGGGCAAAGCTTCTATAATATTTTTGCAGGCGTAGGGATCTACTAAATTTGCGGCTCCTACTTGAACTGCCGTTGCCCCTGCCAGCATTAGCTCCACTACATCCTCAGCAGTGGATACGCCACCAATGCCAATGATGGGCAGGTTTACTGTTTCATATACTTGATAAACCATACGCACCGCTACAGGAAAGATGGCGCTGCCTGAGAAGCCACCCATTGTATTGGCAACCACGGGCTTTCCTGTTTTTAAGTCAATACGCATACCCATCAGTGTATTGATTAAGCTAATGCCATCTGCCCCAGCTTCTTCACATGCTTTTGCAATGGTTGCAATATCTGTAACGTTGGGACTTAGTTTGATATAAACAGGTTTTGTGGTGACTGCTTTTACTGCTTTTGTCACCTCTGCCGCGGCTTCGGGGCTTGTGCCAAAGCTCATGCCCCCATGATGCACATTGGGACAGCTTACGTTAACTTCGATGATCCCCACTTGTTCTTCCTGATTTATTTTTTCTGCGCAGTATACATATTCTGCTACAGAAAAACCACTGATATTTGCGATAACAGGCTTATGAAAAACCTTTTTCATTTTAGGTAATTCTTCACGAATGACTTTTTCGATACCTGGGTTTTGTAGACCTACGGAGTTAATCATTCCACCTGTGCACTCGGCAATTCTTGGGGTAGGGTTACCGAAACGAGGTTCTTTTGTGGTTCCTTTAAAGGAAAAGGAGCCTAATATGTTTATGTCATAGAGGTCTGCAAATTCATGGCCGTAGCCAAAGGTTCCGCTGGCAGGAATAATGGGGTTATCTAAGGTAATACCGCTTAGAGTGACTTTTGTGTTTACCATATGATTTCCTCCTTTTCCAAAACTGGGCCTTCTTTGCAAATGCGTTTGTTACCATACTTTGTTTTGCAGGAGCAACCCATGCAAGCACCAAAACCACAGCCCATTCTTTCTTCAAAGCTTAGCTGCCCACTGGTATCCGTAAATTCCGAAAGAGCTTTTAGCATTGGCTCGGGCCCACAGGTATAAAAGTAAGTATAATTTGAAAGGCTTTTTACTATATCGGTGACGAAGCCTTTTGTGCCAAGGCTTCCATCGGCTGTGGCTACAAGGACTTCAATCCCAAGTTGCTTGAATTCATCAATATAAAATGTTTCATCCTTTGTATTAAAGCCTAAAATAACAAGAGGTTTTTTTTCTTCCGCAAGAAGGTCTTTTGCCAAGCGGTACATGGGTGGTATTCCTACACCACCGCCAATGAGTATGGGTCGGTTACCACTTTTTGTGGTATCATAGCCATTTCCCAGACCTGTCAAAATGTCTAGTGCCATGGTTGGTTCCATTTTTTGTAGGGCTTGGGTGCCCTTGCCCACGACTTTGTATAAAATGGTGATTGTTTTATGGTCATAATCGCACACGGAGATTGGACGGCGCAAAAAGAAACCGTCTATTTTTATATTAATAAATTGTCCTGATTTTGTTATGGCAGAGGTATCTCCTGTTAGCACCATGCGGCATACAGTGCTGGAAAGGGGTTCGTTCTTTATAATTGTAAAAATTGATTGTTTCAACAAAAATCCTCCTTAGGGGGTCATGTGAATATAAAAAGCCTTGGGTGTTTTCCAAATCGGTTTGCCTTTTTAACCCAAACCTTTGCACAACCAAGATCATTTGGTTGTCAAAGGTTAAGGTGGCAATTCGCATAAGGGTTTGTTTTACTGACAGCCCATATTTTGGCTAGAACTAAAAATGATAAGCAATGTTTCCTCCACATAGGGTCAGTTTACAGCGGCCAAATACCTCTTTGCCTGCAAAGGGGGTGCTTTTGCCCTTTGAGAGAAACTCTTCGGGTTTTATTCTGTACCGTTTATTTAAATCAAATACTGTAAGGTCTGCAGGTTGTCCCACTTCTAAGGGTGTTCCAATGCAGAAGCGTTTTCTGGGATTGGTGTGAAGCAGTTCTATTAATTTTTCTAGGGTAATAATTCCGGTTTGTACCAATTCGGTATACAAAACAGGAAAGGCGGTTTCCAAACCAACGATACCCATCATGCTTCCTACAAGGCCCTTTGATTTTTCTTCGGCGGAGTGGGGGGCGTGGTCGGTGGCAATCATATCAATGGTACCATCTAAAATGCCGTGGATTAGTGCCTGTCTGTCTGTTTCACTGCGTATAGGTGGGTTCATTTTAAAGCGACCGTCCTCTTCCAGCATACCGTCGTTCATTACCAGATAGTGAGGGGCTGTTTCACAAGTTACATCGATGCCTTCGGCTTTCCCTTTGCGGATCAAGGCGACGGACTCTTTTGTGGAGACATGGCAGACATGATATTTACAGCCAGTTTCCTTCACCAAGGCCAAATCCCGTTGAATTTGTTTCCATTCACTTGCGGAGGAAATGCCTCTATGCCCATGCAAGGCGGCATATTCCCCATCATGGATATATCCTCCATGAAGTAACGTATTGTCTTCACAGTGAGCAGCGATGATTTTTCCGTATTTACTGATTTTTTTCATGGCAGTGGCCATAAAATCGTCATTTTGCACACCGCGGCCATCATCGCTAAAACCGCACACATGCTCTGCAATTTCATCATATTTCGCAAATTCCATACCTTTTTCCCCCACAGAGATGGTTCCATAGGGATGAACATGGATACAGGCGTTTTTTTGAATGCTTTTCAGTTGGAGCGCAAGATTTTCTTTTGAATCCGGGGTGGGAGACAAGTTTGGCATTGCGCAAACGGTGGTATAACCCCCATGAGCGGCGGCTTTTGTCCCCGTTTCAATGGTTTCTTTATAAAAAAATCCCGGTTCTCTTAGATGTACGTGAACATCAATAAAACCGGGAAACACAAAACAACCTTCCATATCAAAAAGAATTGTATCTGAAGAATAGGAAGGCTTTGTTGTGGAAATTTTAGAAATGAGACCATCTGTAATAAATATGTTGGAATTGACAAAACTGCCTTGAACAAATACATTAACATTCGGTAAAATGTAGTTCAATTTCTCCAGCTCCTTTCCATTTGGTCGTTAGGGGTAAGTATTTCTTTACAAATTGTCAGTAGTATAGCACACGCTTTTTAATGTGTCAAGAATATATTTTACAGTTTTTTAGATTGCTCGAATTGACAGAAGCCGTTTTTTTGTGTAGACTTAGGTTGTCAATTTAAGGGGCTTTTTATAACTGACGGATCAGTGGGAAACCACAAGGGAGTAGAAAGCTTGAAGTAAGCAGTTAGGAAATATTCGGCGTTTTTTGTGACGCACCTGATTATCAATGAAAAGTCAGGGGATTGATACTGCTTTTGTCGACCGTCTGGGCAGTCCTGTTTCTAACTAAGGAATAGGAATGCCCTTTTTTTGTTCATATCATTAAATTTTATAACCATTAGGAGGTTATCCATGAAAAAAGTAGCGATTCTTATGGGCAGTGACAGTGATTTTCCCGTTGTGGAAAAAGCTTTAACAACCTTGGACAAGTATGGTGTGCCCTTTGAGGTTCACGTTTATTCTGCCCACAGAACACCCGAAGAAGCAAGAGCCTTTGCCATGAATGCAAGAGAGAACGGTTTTGGCGCAATCATTGCGGCGGCAGGGAAGGCGGCTCATTTGGCAGGGGCTATGGCTGCAAATACCACATTACCTGTGATTGGTATTCCTATCAAATCTTCCACTTTGGATGGACTGGATGCACTCCTTTCTACTGTACAGATGCCCGGAGGGATGCCTGTGGCAACAGTAGCCATTGATGGTGCTGAAAATGCCGCGTTATTGGCAATTCAGATTCTGGCGGTAACAGACCAGGAACTGGCTGATAAACTTCGCTTGGCAAGAGAAGAAAACGCAAAAAAAGTATTGGAAAAAGACCGCATGTTAGCGGATAAATATAATAAATAAACATGATAAAAAAGCAAAATGGATGATTGAAATTGCGAAACAAGGATGTTGTACAAACAGGCTTTTATGAGTGAATTTACTTGGGCGTATTACATTTTTGAATAGAAAACGAATAAGTAACAAGGCTTTAATATACAAATTATTATTCATTAACCCAACAGGCCGAAAGGCAATAAGATGATTCTTTAGGAGGAATTCAGTATCATGGAAAAGACAGTTCAGATGTATGAAGGCAAGGCAAAAAAGGTATATGCAACCAACGATGAAAATTACTGCATCGTATCGTACAAGGATGATGCAACTGCGTTCAATGGTCTGAAAAAAGGCACAATCCTTGGGAAAGGTGCCATCAACAATCGTGTAACAAATCACCTCATGAAGCTTTTGGAAAAAAGCGGGATTCCTACGCATTTTGTGGAAGAGCTTTCTGACAGAGAAACTGTGGTAAAGAAAGTAACAATTGTACCTTTGGAGGTAATCGTAAGAAATATTGCCGCTGGCTCTTTGGCTAAGCGTCTTGGTTTGGCGGAAGGTACAAAAATGAAGAGCACAGTTTTGGAATACTGTTATAAAGATGATGAATTGGGCGATCCTATGATTAATGAATATCATATTTTAGCCATGGAATTTGCAACAAAGGAAGAAATCGATTTAATTGCTAAATATTCTTTCAAGATTAATGAAATTTTGAGCAATTACTTGAAAGATGCTAACATAGAGCTGATTGATTTTAAGCTGGAATTTGGTAAGACGGCTGATGGCCAAATTGTTTTGGCAGATGAAATTTCTCCTGATACTTGCCGTTTCTGGGATACTGTAACAGGGGAGAAGCTGGATAAAGACAGATTCCGCCGTGACTTAGGTAATGTAGAAGATGCTTATCAGGAAGTGCTAAAGCGTTTGATGGGTGAATAATCCGGTTACAGTACAGAGTGAATAGACGAGGTGCTAACATGTGTATGAATGAAATTCATGAGGAATGTGGTGTATTCGGTGTTTTTGGAAAAGAAACCGCCACAGTTGCGGCAACGACTTATTATGGCCTGTTTGCGTTACAGCATAGAGGACAGGAAAGCTGCGGCATAGTAGTAAATGACGATGGTATTTTTCGTTTTCATAAGGACCCAGGTTTAGTAAACGATGTTTTTACGCCTCAGGTGATGGCTTCTTTAGGGGAAGGAAATATGGCAATTGGTCATGTACGCTATGGCACAACAGGTGTAAATGACCGTACCAATGCGCAACCTATCGTTGTCAATCACATCAAAGGCAAGCTTGCATTGGCCCATAATGGCAATTTGGTTAATTCTTTCGAGCTCAGACAGGAATTGGAATTACAAGGCTCCATTTTTCACACAACAAGTGATACGGAAGTTATTTCTTATATGATTACAAAAGAACGATTAAATGCACCATCCATAGAAGAGGCTGTGAACCGTGCCATGAACCGCATTAAAGGGGCTTATTCTTTAGTGATTATGTCTGCATCCAAAATGGTTGCAGCCAGGGATGAGAATGGATTCAGACCTTTATGCTATGGAATTACAGAGGATGGAAGCTATATTGTTGCTTCCGAAAGCTGTGCTTTAGATGCTGTTGGTGCAAAGTTTATTCGGGATATTCGTCCCGGTGAAATCGTGGTTTTTGACCATGAAGGAATTCGCAACATTACAGACCATTGCGAAAAAGTAAAGCCTACCATCTGTATTTTTGAATATATTTATTTTTCCAGACCTGACTCCCGTGTGGAAGGCAGAAGCGTCCACGATGCAAGGGTGAAGGCGGGAGCTTGCCTTGCTATGGAGCACCCTGTACAGGCTGACGTTGTTATCGGCGTTCCTGATTCGGGATTGGATGCAGCCATTGGTTATGCCAGACAATCAGGAATTCCTTACGGCATTGGATTTATTAAAAACAAGTACATCGGGCGAACCTTTATTTCACCAGGACAGAAGGTACGTGAGGATAAAGTTAAAATTAAATTAAATGTAATTGCAGAAACGGTAAAAGGCAAAAGAGTGGTTATGGTGGATGATTCCATTGTAAGAGGGACGACCTCCGCTCGAATTGTAAAGCTTTTGCGGGACGCAGGAGCAATAGAGGTGCATATGCGTTCTTCTGCGCCACCTTTCCTTTACCCATGCTTCTATGGAACTGATGTGGATTCTCAGGAAAATTTGATTGCTTGCAACCATACCATTAATGAAATTCGAGATATAATCGGTGTTGACAGCTTAGGATATTTGAGTTTAGATCACTTGAGTATGCTGATAGGTACCCCCAATGGTGAGGGCTACTGTGCATCCTGTTTTGATGGCAAATATCCCACAGAAAAACCAACAGAGGCTGATAAAAACAGATTTGAAAATAAGCTCAGCGAGAGGAGAAAAAACCAAGATGAAGAGTCACAGTGAGAGCTATAAAGCAGCAGGTGTGGACATTGTTGCAGGATACCAGGCAGTTGAGCTGATGAAGCAGCATATTGCGAAAACAATGACAGCAGGGGTTATGTCCGATATTGGGGGCTTTGGCGGTCTATTTGAATTGGATATGACAGGGATTACAAAACCTGTTTTAGTAAGTGGCACAGACGGGGTAGGCACAAAGCTGAAATTAGCATTTTTGATGGACAAGCACGACACCGTTGGTATTGACTGTGTTGCTATGTGCGTAAATGATATTATCTGTGTTGGTGCAAAGCCTTTATTTTTCTTGGATTATATTGCTGTAGGTAAAAATTTTCCGGAGAAAATTGCTTCTATCGTTTCCGGTGTTGCGGAAGGCTGTGTACAATCTGGTGCGGCATTAATTGGTGGAGAGACAGCTGAAATGCCCGGTTTTTATCCAGAGGATGAATATGATTTGGCTGGTTTCTCTGTTGGCGTTGTGGATAAAGCAAAAATTTTGAACAACAAAACCATAAAAGAGGGGGATGTGCTGATTGCATTGCCCTCTAGTGGTGTGCACTCCAACGGTTTTTCTTTGGTACGCCGTGTGTTTGATGTGGAAAATACTGATATGAAGGCGCCTATTGCAGAATTGGGTGGCAAGTCTTTAGGGGAAACCTTACTAACACCTACAAAAATTTATGTGAAGCCTATGCTTGCTTTGTTTGAAGAAATTACTGTAAAGGCAGTTTCTCATATTACTGGCGGTGGTTTTTATGAAAACATCCCCAGAAGCATTCCCAAGGGTTTTGGAGCGAAGATTGATAGAAATGCATTAAGAATTTTACCTATTTTTGATTTGCTTGCAAAAACGGGTAATATTCCAGAGAGAGATATGTTTAACACCTTTAACATGGGTGTTGGCATGAGCATTGTTGTAGCAAAAGAAGATGCGGAAAAAGCAGTGAAAATTCTAAGGGCAAATGGCGAAGACGCTTATGTTATGGGTGAAATTGTTGTTTCCGAGGAAGGTGTCGTAATATGCTAAAAACAAAAATTGCAGTTTTTGTTTCCGGCGGCGGCACCAATTTACAGGCACTCATTGATGCTGAAAAAAAAGGGGAAATCCCCAGTGGCGAAATTACTTTGGTTTTGGCAAGCAACGACAGTGCCTACGCTTTAACCAGAGCAGCAGAAAATGGCATCAAAAGGGTAGTAATAAAAAGAAAAGAGTTCCCCTTTCAGGAAGCATATGAAGAGGAAATAAAAAAGGTTTTGGATGAGAATGGAATTGAAATGATTGTATTGGCGGGATTTATGTCCTTACTCAGTGAGAAATTTACCGCTCTTTATCCCAAGAGAATTGTAAATATTCATCCATCCCTAATTCCTTCCTTTTGCGGCAAAGGGTTTTATGGTTTACATGTCCATGAAGCGGCTCTTGCATACGGCGTAAAGATAACAGGGGCAACGGTGCATTATGTGAATGAGATACCCGATGGCGGTGAAATTATTCTGCAAAAGGCTGTGGAGATTTATGAAAATGACACCCCGGAAGTGCTACAGAAAAGAGTGATGGTAGAAGCGGAATGGGTGCTTTTGCCCAAAGCTGTGGAAATGGTAGCCTGTAAATTAAAGAAAGGATACTGATATGGATATTTATAAAGTGAGCGCCATGAAGGATTTGGTAAAGGAAAATCCTTACGTTGGAAGAGGAATTGTAATTGGAAAAACAGCGGATGGTAACAAGGCGGCAATTGCATATTTTATTATGGGTCGCAGTGAAAACAGCCGAAACCGTATTTTTATTGAAAACGGTGAAGAAGTGATTATCAAGCCTTTTGATGAATCCAAGGTAGAAGACCCTTCTTTAATTATTTATTCTCCCATTAAAAAATTGGAAAACAAATTGATTGTTACCAACGGAGATCAGACTGATACCATTTACAACTATGTGAAAATAGGAAAAACTTTCGAAGAGGGCTTGGAAACAAGAGAATTTGAGCCTGACGCACCTAACTTTACACCTAGAATCAGCGGCATGCTGACCTTTGGAAAAGAGGACTTTACCTACAAAATGAGTATTCTGAAAAGTGCCGATGCAAAGGGTAGTGCATGTAATCGATACACCTTTTCTTTCCCAGCGTTAAATGGCTTGGGGCATTTTATTCACACTTATGCTTGTGACGGAAATCCTTTGCCTACATTCCAAGGGGAGCCGGAGCGAACGGAAATTCCCAACCAGATTGATGATTTGGTGCAAGAGATTTGGGGAAATCTAAATGAAGAAAACAAGATTTCTCTTTATGTAAGATATATTGATTTGAAAACAGGAAACATTGAAAACCGAATGATTAATAAAAACAAATAAGGAGATTCAGATATGGACAGCACAAAGGAAATTTATCTTTCCCCCTTTTCAACCAGATATGCCAGCAAGGAAATGCAGGCTGTTTTTTCCGAGGGCTTTAAGTTTCGTACATGGCGCAAACTTTGGATTGCTTTAGCAAAGGCGGAAAAAGCCTTGGGCTTGGAAATTACAGATGAGCAGATTGCTGAATTGGAAGCTTTTAAAGATGATATTAATTTTGAGGTTGCGGAAGCAAGAGAAAAGGTTGTACGTCACGATGTTATGAGCCATGTTTTTGCTTACGGTCAGCAGTGCCCTAAGGCAGAGCCAATCATCCATTTAGGGGCAACCTCCTGTTACGTTGGAGACAATACAGATGTTATTATCTTAAAAGAAGCATCTCAAATTATTTTGAAAAAAGCCGCACAGGTTGTAAAAAATCTATCTGAATTTGCGGAGAACTATAAGAACCTTCCTTGCTTGGCTTACACACATTTACAACCTGCTCAGCTGACAACAGTAGGCAAAAGAGCTACCCTTTGGATTTATGAATTGTGTCAGGATATCCATGAGTTAGAGCACCGTTTGGAAGAACTGCTGTTATTGGGTTCAAAGGGAACAACGGGTACTCAAGCAAGCTTTATGGAGTTGTTTGAAGGGGACGAAGAGAAAATTAAAAAAATGGAAGAAATGATTGCCGAGGATATGGGCTTTAAAGGATGTGTGCCTGTTTCTGGTCAGACTTATTCCCGTAAGGTGGACGCTTATTTCTTATCTGTACTTTCCGGTTTTGCCCAGAGTGCTTATAAATTTTCCAATGATATGCGTATTTTACAGTCTTTTGAGGAAATGGAAGAACCTTTTGAAAAAAATCAGATTGGTTCCTCTGCTATGCCCTACAAAAGAAACCCCATGAGAAGCGAAAGAATTTCTGCTTTGGCAAGATACGTGATTGTAGACTCTTTAAACCCTGCCTTAACAGCAGGAACCCAATGGTTTGAGAGAACATTAGATGACTCTGCAAACAAACGTATTTCCAGCGCAGAGGCCTTTTTGGCAATTGATTCTATTTTGAACATCTATATGAATGTGACAGCTGGCTTGGTTGTTTATGACAAGGTTGTAGAGCGACGTGTAATGGAAAAACTACCTTTTATGGCGACAGAAAATATCATGATGAAGTCTGTAAAAAAAGGTGGAAACAGACAGGAATTGCATGAAAAACTCCGTACCCATTCCCATGCGGCGGCGGCAAAAGTAAAACTTGAGGGTGGCAAGAATGACTTAATTGAGAGAATCGCTGATGATGATTCATTCCCTCTGACTTTGGAAGAAATTAAGGCGGAATTAGATACATCATTATACATTGGCAGAAGTGGTTCTCAGGTGGATGAATTTATAAAAGAGATTGCTCAGCCAATCATTGCAAAATGGTATGAAGGTGAAATTGAAGCAGAGTTAAAGGTTTGATACTGAGGAGGCTTTTAAAATGAATGAATTTGAATTAAAGTACGGCTGTAATCCAAATCAGAAACCTGCAAGAATTTATATGGCAGATGGCAGTGAACTGCCCATCCGTATTTTAAATGGAAAACCCGGATATATCAATTTCTTGGATGCCTTTAACAGCTGGCAGTTGGTTAAGGAATTAAAAGAAGCTTTGGGCATGCCTGCGGCGACTTCCTTTAAGCATGTCAGCCCTACCTCTGCGGCGGTAGGCACACCAATGAGTGCGGATTTAAAAAAGGCTTGCTTTGTGGACGATATTGAGGGCTTGGATGAATCTCCGATTGCTTTGGCTTATGCCAGAGCAAGGGGAACTGACCGTTTATGTTCCTACGGTGATTGGGTTGCCTTAAGCGATGTTTGCGATGCAGTAACTGCAAATATGATTAAGCGAGAGGTATCCGACGGTATCATTGCGCCCGGTTATACAGCAGAGGCTTTGGAAATTTTGAAGGCCAAAAGAAACGGAACCTATAACGTTGTAGAAATTGATGCTGATTTCGTTCCAGAAGAAAAAGAGTTAAAACAGGTTTTTGGAATTACCTTTGAACAGGGAAGAAATAATTTCAAAATTTCTAAAGCGCTTTTAGAAAACGTTGTAACAGAAAACAAAAAGCTTACAGACGAAGCAAAAAGAGATTTGATTGTTGCTTTAATTACCTTGAAATATACTCAGTCCAATTCCGTATGTTTTGCCAAAGATGGACAGGCAATTGGCGTTGGCGCAGGTCAACAGTCTCGTATTCATTGCACTCGACTGGCGGGAAGCAAAGCAGATATATGGCATTTACGCCAATGTGAAAAGGTATTGAATCTACCCTTTTTACCTTCTGTAGCTCGTCCTGCAAGGGATAATGCCATTGATATATATATTTCTGATGATTATGAGGATGTTTTGGCAGAGGGTGCTTGGGAGGCAATTTTTTCTGTAAAGCCTGAACCTTTAACAAGAGAAGAAAAGAAGGCCTACCTTGCTACGATCAAAGGTGTGGCTTTGGGCAGTGATGCCTTCTTCCCCTTTGGTGATAATATTGAAAGAGCAGCGAAAAGCGGTGTTTCTTACATTGCTGAGCCCGGTGGTTCCATCCGTGATGATAATGTGATTGAGACCTGCAACAATCACAATATGGTCATGGCATTTACAGGGATGCGCTTGTTCCATCATTAAAAAAGGGGAGGAAATGAAATGAAGGTTATGGTAATTGGCGGTGGCGGCAGAGAGCATGCCATTGTGAAAAAAATTAAAGAAAATTCCGATGTAACTGAGCTTTTTGTTCTCCCCGGCAACGGTGGAATTGCCCAAGATGCCATTTGTGTGGATATTGGTGTAAAGGAAGTAGAAAAAATCGTAGCTTTTGCTATGGAAAATAAAATTGAGTTTGCTGTCGTGGCTCCTGATGATCCTCTGGTATTAGGGGTTGTGGATGCATTAGAGGCCGTAGGCGTTCCTTGCTTTGGCCCCAACAAAAGAGCGGCTATTTTGGAGGGAAGTAAGGTTTTTTCTAAAGATCTAATGAAAAAATATAATATTCCTACTGCACAATATGAAGTTTTTGGTGATATGACTAAAGCTTTGGAATACTTAGAAACGGCACCCATTCCCACAGTTATTAAAGCAGATGGATTAGCATTAGGTAAGGGCGTTGTGATTGCGGAAACAAGAGATGAGGCGAAGGATGCCGTTCGTTCTATGATGGAAGACAAAATTTTTGGCGCCAGCGGTGACCATATTGTCATTGAGGAATTCCTCACAGGCCCAGAAGTTTCGGTACTTGCTTTTACTGACGGAACAACAATGATTCCTATGGTTTCCTCTATGGATCACAAAAGGGCTCTAGACGGTGACAAGGGCTTAAACACAGGAGGAATGGGTACAATTGCCCCAAACCCTTATTATACAGATGAAATGGCGGCTGAGTGCATGAAAACTATTTTTCTGCCTACTATGGAAGCCATGAATCAAGAGGACAGAACCTTTAAAGGTTGTCTATACTTTGGATTGATGTTGACACCCAATGGACCTAAAACCATTGAGTATAATTGTCGTTTCGGCGACCCTGAAACACAGGTTGTGCTACCATTACTGGAAAGCGACCTTTTGACCATTATGCAGCACATTGCAAAGGGCACTCTAGCAGAGGCTGAAGTGAAATTTAGTGAGAAAGCGGCTTGCTGTGTGATTATGGCGTCGGAAGGCTACCCCAGAAAATATGAAACTGGGTTCCCTATTTTGTTGCCTGAAAACAGCAACCGGATTTATGTTGCAGGGGCGAAGACGAAAGACGGCATTTTGGTAACAGGCGGTGGTCGTGTATTGGGTGTGACTGAAATTGGGGATACTTTGGCAGAGGCTATTGAAAAAGCATATGAAACAGTAAAAACCGTCAAATTTGAAAATGCATATTATCGCAATGATATTGGCAAAAAAGCCTTAGCGGCGGAGGTATAAGCATGGTTTACAGAGTTTATGTAGAGAAAAAACAAGGTCTTACAGCAGAGGCAGATGGATTGCGCCATGATATTGTAAATTTGCTGGGTATTAAAAATTTGACCGACTTACGCCTTTTTAATCGCTACGACGTGGAAAGTATTGAAAAGGATTTATTTGACTATTGCAAGACAGCTGTTTTTTCCGAACCCCAGCTTGACAACTTGTATGATGAGCTTCCTCGGAAGGATGCAGAGGTGTTTGCAGTGGAATTTTTGCCGGGACAATTCGATCAAAGAGCAAACTCGGCAGCAGAATGCGTGCAGATTATTTCCAAAAAGGAAAGGCCTTTGGTACGAACGGCGAAGGTTTACTATTTATACGGCAAGCTTACAGAAGAAGAAATTCAGACAATTAAAAAATATGTAATTAATCCTGTGGAGGCTAGAGAGGCCACTTTAAATACGTTTGAAACCCTGGCAATGCAGTATGAAATACCCACAGAGGTTGCAACTGTTGATGGTTTTTTGCAGTTGGATGAAGCTGGATTAGACGGTTTTGTAAAGCAGATGGGCTTGGCTATGGATTTGGATGACATTAAGGTTTGTCAGGCATATTTTAGGGAAGAAGATAGAAACCCCACGATTACAGAAATCAAAATGATTGATACTTACTGGTCTGATCATTGCCGTCATACAACTTTTTTGACAACAATTGATAAAATTCAGTTTGAGGATAGTTTATTACAGTCTGCCTATGATGAATATTTAAAAACAAGAGAAGCAATTGGGCGCACAAAACCCATTAATTTAATGGATATGGGAACTATTGTTGCAAAGTTCTTAAAGCAACAAGGAAAACTGAGCAAGTTAGATGAGTCAGAAGAAATAAACGCTTGTACGGTCAAGATAGATGTAAATGTAGAGGGTGAAATGGAAAAGTGGCTACTGCTTTTCAAAAACGAAACCCATAACCATCCTACAGAGATTGAGCCCTTTGGTGGCGCTGCTACCTGTGTAGGTGGCGCAATACGTGACCCATTGTCGGGACGTTCTTATGTATATGCGGCGATGCGTGTGACTGGGGCTGGAGACCCTACGGTGCCTGTTTCTCAAACCATTTCAGGAAAACTGCCTCAGCGTAAGATTGTAACAACAGCGGCGGCGGGATACAGCTCCTACGGAAATCAGATTGGACTTGCTACAGGACAGGTGGATGAAATTTACCATCCCGGTTATGTTGCAAAGAGGATGGAAATCGGTGCAGTAATTGGTGCCGCACCTGCAGAGAATGTGAGAAGAGAAGAACCAAAGGATGGCGACATTATCATACTTTTAGGTGGACGCACTGGTCGTGACGGTTGCGGTGGTGCAACGGGCTCCTCAAAATCTCACACAGTAGAATCCTTAGAAAGCTGTGGTGCAGAGGTTCAAAAGGGAAATGCGCCTGAAGAAAGAAAACTACAGCGTTTGTTCCGTAACGCAGAAGCGGCGAAATTAATTAAGCGTTGCAATGACTTTGGCGCAGGCGGTGTATCTGTAGCCATTGGTGAGTTGGCGCCTGGACTGGTTATTGATTTGAATGCAGTGCCAAAAAAGTACGATGGTCTTGATGGTACTGAATTGGCAATTAGCGAATCTCAAGAGAGAATGGCGGTTGTGGTTGCGGCGGAAGACGTTGCCAGATTTAAAGAATTGGCATACGGTGAAAACCTGGAAGCTACTGTGGTGGCACAGGTAAAGGCAGCGCCCAGATTAATTATGCAATGGAATGGCAAGGATATTGTGAATATTTCCCGGGAATTCTTGGATTCAAATGGAGCAGAAAAGCACATTTCCATTGCCCCGGTGGCACCCAAAGATATTACAAAGGAAATCCCCACAGGCTTTAAAAATGGATTCATGGCTGTAGCTGAGGACTTAAACGTTTGTTCTAAGAGGGGATTATCAGAACGTTTTGACTCCACCATTGGTGCTGGAACTGTATTGATGCCTTTTGGGGGGGAAACTCAGAGAACCCCTATTCAAGCTATGGTAAACAAGGTTTCCGTTGAGAAAAGGGACACCACGACTTGCTCCGTAATGGCTTGGGGGTATAATCCTTTTATTGCTGAAGCAAGCCCTTATCACAGTGCATATTTAGCAGTAGTGGAATCTGTGGCGAAGCTGGTGGCAACAGGTGCTAAATTTGAGGATGTTTATTTGTCCTTCCAAGAATATTTTGAAAAGCCTATGAAGGATGAAAAGCGTTGGGGTAAGCCTTTAGCGGCATTGTTAGGTGCATTTATGGCGCAAAAAGGTTTGGAAATTGCCGCAATCGGGGGTAAGGATTCCATGAGCGGTAGCTTTGAGCATATTGATGTACCACCTACCTTGGTTTCTTTCGCTGTGACCACTGAAGAAATCGGTAATATTATTTCACCTGAATTCAAAGGTTCGGGGCATAATGTTGTTTTGGTATTGCCTGATTATGATGAAAATGGACTGCCAACAGCCGACAGCTTAAAGGCTAATTTTGACTTAGTCAATCAATTAATGAGAAACGGCAAGGTTCTAAGCGCATATACACCGACCTACGGCGGCGTCGCTGAGGCAATTTTGAAAATGGCTATGGGCAATGAACTGGGTTTTACCTTTGCCGATGAGATTTCATTAGAAATGATATTTGGTTACCAGTATGGTGGTTTTATTTTAGAGTTGTCCGAAGATGTTGATACTGGTATTCTTCTCGGTGTTACAACCGAGAATGAGGCTATTGTTTTTGACAAAGACGAGATATCTATGAAGGCTTTAGCTGAGATTTATGAAGGAAAGCTTGAAAAGGTTTATCCTTGCAATATCGTAACTAAAGCAGAGAAAATACCTACCTTTACCTATAAAACAGAGAAAAGATTCCATGCGAAAGCATCTTTTGCCCAGCCTAAAGTGTTGATACCTGTATTCCCCGGTACAAACTGCGAATATGATTCGGCAAAGGCAGTTGAACGGGCAGGTGGGAAAGCTGAAATTTTTGTCATCAACAACTTATCTGCGGCGGGAATTTCTGATTCCATTCAGAAATTTGCGAAGGAAGTAGAGAAATCTCAGATGATTTTTATCCCAGGTGGTTTTTCTGGTGGGGATGAACCCGATGGTTCTGGTAAGTTCATTACTGCGTTTTTCCGTAATCCTGAAATAAAGGATGTTGTAACACAACTTTTGGAGGAAAAAGATGGTTTAATATGTGGTATCTGTAATGGATTCCAAGCGTTAATTAAATTAGGGCTAGTACCATTTGGAAAAATAATGGATACGGATGAAACATGCCCCACACTTTCTTATAACACAATTGGCCGTCACCAATCAAAATTGGTTCGTACTAGAGTTGCTTCTAACAATTCCCCTTGGTTAATGAATGTGGAGGCGGGGGAGGTATTTACAGTCCCCATTTCCCATGGAGAAGGTAGGCTTTTAGCGGAAGAAGCATTGGTGAAAGAATTAGCAAAGAATGGCCAGATTCTTACCCAGTATGTGGATAATAATGGCAATGCAACAAATGAAGTTCAATATAACCCAAATGGCTCTTTTTATGCAATTGAAGGTTTGATTTCTCCTGATGGTCGAATTATCGGCAAGATGGGGCATTCGGAGCGTATAGGTGGTAACTTGTATCAGAACGTACAAGGGAAATATGATATGAAGTTGTTTGAATCAGCAATGAAATATTATAAATAATTTATTGACAATCTATGAAAATATCCTGATAATATAAGCATATCAGGATATTTTTTTTATGCCAAATTGCAAAAAAAGGAGGCCTTAGCTGACAAAAATTACTGATGTATATATTGAACAACAAAATGTTTTTTGTATGTATTTTTTAACTCTTGTAGTGGAATACTTACAAATACTATTAAAATTAACTGCACAACGTGGGCTTTTTTGATGTAAATGCACAAGAATTGTATTTGGTATGGGCATCTATACAAATTTTTGTTTAAATATTTGTACAAAACGGAAATTGCTTTTTATTGAGTTGTATGATAACTTATAGTACAAGTAATACATGGTGTACGACAGGTATTAGAACTATAATAGGAACATCAACGAATAGAGCCTCCGAAAGAATGCTCCAAATAATTTTCGTACTATTTTTTGTATCGGAAAGGAGCCATGCAAGAGCAGATTAGGGGAGAGAATCATGGATTACTATAAAGGCAGACTATCACTAAGTGACGAGGTTTATAATCAAATTTTAGAACAGATTACCAGCGAAGAGTGGAAAGTTGGAGACAAGCTTCCTTCTGAAAGCAAACTTTGCAGCATGTTTGGTGTGAGTAGAACCAGTGTTAGAGCTGCGTTACAAAACTTACAGGGCAGTGGCATTGTGGTTACAATGCAGGGTGTTGGTTCCTTTGTACATAGAAATCCCGAGCAGGGAATTGCGAATGAGGAGCCACCAGAAACTTTGAAATCTTCAGATATTTCAAGTGAAGAATTTAAAGAGTTTTTTGAATTTAGACAGGCCATTGAGTTTAAAGCAATTGAATTTTTTGTGAGAAGAGCCACAAAAGAAGATGAAGATGTTTTAAAGGACTTAGTGGAAAAGATGCAAGAAGCTGCAAAGATTGATGACAGGGCCGCTTTTACAAAGTATGACCTAGATTTTCACATGGCCATCATTGAAGGAGCAAAAAACATTTTTCTTTATAATTCCATGTTAAATTATAAAGATATTTTTTCACATTATATGGAAGAGATTACTCGATTGACCGATAAACCACTAACCGTTTTAGCGGAAGAACATGTGGAACTTTACACCTATTTGATTGAAAAGAAACCAAAATGGGCGAAGGATTACTTGTTCTGTGATAACACATATTATCACGTTGCATACTTTAACGGACGTTAGTTTCAAAAGATAGGATTTTTACGCTTAGATAAAAAGGGAACAGAAAAGGTGTTTTTGCCGAAGTAGGGGACTTTTTATAAATTTGTGTATGTACCAATGGATATATACGCGAAAGAATTGCGTAGTTACGCAAAAAAACAAAAGAAAAGAGCTATGCCGGTTGCTTTGGAAGGGGAATCGAGCAAGTAGCAAAAAAGACATGTTGGAAGAGAGTCCAAAATAACGAGGAGGGTAAATGAAATGAAAAAAAGATTATTAGCTGGTATTATGTGTGCTGTTATGGCTTTGGGCGTTGCAGGGTGTGGCGGCGGAAGCAAAAGCAGCGATGGCAGCGGCAGTGGTGAAGTAAAGGCAATTAACCTGAAAATGGCTGTAACACCTTCTGAAACAAGTGTATGGATGGTAGCAGCAAATGAGTTTAAGAAATTAATTGAGGAACGTACCGAAGGCAGATATACAGTAACAATTTACGGAAATGAGCAGCTTGCAGCTGGCGATCAGACAAAGGGTGTTGAAATGTTATTCAACGGCACAACAGACGTTGATCTTCATTCTTCCATGATTATTTCTAACGTAGTACCTGAATTATCAGTAATCAGTATGCCTTGGATTTTCCCTAATGGCTATGACAGCGTAGATGAGTACATTTTCAACGACGGGTCTACCGGTTCTGAATTTATTAAAAAAGCAGTTGAAGCTAAGGGTGCTCATGTAGTTGGTATTGGTGAAAATGGTTTCCGTCAGATTACAAATAACAAGCGTCCTATTACATCAGCAGCTGATATGTCTATGCTGAAGGTTAGAGTACCTGCAATTTCTTTATTGGTTGATGTATTTAAGGCTTTAGGTGCAGACCCTACACAGATGCCTTTTGGTGAAGTATTTACAGCTTTACAGCAGGGTGCAATTGATGGTCAGGAAAATCCTTATGACACAATAAGATCTGCAAAAATTCAAGAAGTTCAGAAATATATGACAATTTGGAATTACTGCTATGATCCAATTATTTTGAGTGTAAGTGGTAATATCTGGAGTAAATTAAGCGACGATGATAAAGCTATCTTTGACGCAGCTGGTAAAGAAGCATGTGCAACACAGGTAGCAGCTTCCAGAGATATGGATGCTAAAATTATTGAAGAATTTAAGGGCATCGGTGTAGAAGTTAACGAATTATCTCCCGAAGCAATTGAAGAAATGAAGGCTGTTGTTGCTCCAATTTACGATGATTACAGAACACAGTATGGTGACGAAGCATTTGCGGCATTTGGCCACACATTTCAATAATTAAACCGTTTTATTATAATTATTAACCTGTAGTGTCGAGAGGGCAGGTAGACACACCGTCCTTGCCCTCTCTTTTTACTGCAAAATGTGCAAATTAACTTCAGAAAACAGTAATCTATTTGGAATTTTACATAAATACATAAAAAACAAAGGAAAAAGATGCGCTAAAAGATTTTTTTGATGTTCAACTTATTTTTTAGAAGCAATCAAGTTATTTGGCGTGTATTAAAAATAAAGAACGAAAGAAAGGTGGAGAAAGATGAAATTGCTTGGCAAAATACTTGATTATTTTGAAGAGACGCTCATCATTATTATGATGTCGTATATGGCAATTATGAACTTCCTCAACGTTGTGTTTAGATATTGTTTTGCGAGTTCTTTCTCTTTTACAGAAGAGTTGACAGTTACAGTATTTGTATGGGTAACAATGTTGGGTGTTGCGGCTGGCTTTAAAAGATATTCACACTTAGGTATGAGCTTTGTTGTTGATTTATTTCATGGTAAAGCAAAATCTATGTTTGCGTTATTTGGTGCAGTTTGTAGCTTGATTTTTATGATACTTGTTTTTTACTTTGGTATTGTAATGGTACAGGGGCAGATGGCTATGGGTTCAACCACTCCTGTATTAAGAATGCCTCAGGCGGTTCAGGGGCTTTCTATGCCTGTTGGTGCAGTATTTGTCATCATTCGTATTATACAGGCTAGTTATGTACAGGTGAAAGGCTTGTGGAATGAAGGGAAAGAAGGGGGTGCAAAGGCATGATGACTTTAATTCTTTTTGGGTTATTCTTCCTGCTCGTATTTCTGAATGTGCCCATTGCAATTTCTCTTGGTTTAGCGGCATCAGTAGGCTTGATGTACGGACAGTTCCCTCTTTCCGTTATTCCTGGAATTTTATACTCCGGAACGGCCAAATTTACATTGCTTGCAATCCCATTTTTCATTTTAGCTGGTAGTATTATGGAGTATGCCGGTATTTCTAAGCGTTTGATTACTTTTGCAAATGCTTGTGTTGGACACAGAAAAGGTGGTTTAATGGCAGTTGTAGTTATCGTTGCATGCTTCTTTGCTGCGATTTCAGGCTCAGGCCCTGCCACTGTTGCTGCAATTGGCCCTGTTTTGATCCCTGCAATGGTAAAAGCTGGCTACGGTAAAAATATGCCTGCTGCGTTGGTTAGTGCTTCCGGTGCAATCGGTATCATTATTCCTCCCAGTATTGCATATGTAGTTTATGCTTCTTGTACTGATGTTTCTGTTGGTGCGTTGTTTACCGCAGGTATTATTCCTGGTGTTATTGTAGGTGTTGCTTATTATATGGCGGCTGCCTGGGATTCCAGAGGAAACAAGGAAATCATCCCTCAGCCTAAAATGAGTAGCAAAGATAGATGGAGCGCTTTTAAAGATGCTTTCTGGGGGCTAATGACACCTGTTATTATCTTGGGTGGTATTTACGCAGGTGTTTTCACACCTACTGAGGCTGCTGGTATTGCCGTAATTTATGGCTTGATTGTAGGTATCTTTATTTATAAAGAAATTAAACTGAAAGATTTATATCATATTTTTATGGAATCCGCTGTATCATCAGCTACTGTAATGTTTATCATTGGTGCTGCTGCTGTATTTGCATGGATTTTGACTACAAGTCAGATTGCAAGCCAGTTATCTCAGATGGTACTTGCGATAAGTGACAACAAATATATAATCTTACTGTTAATTAATATTATTTTCCTGATTGCAGGTTGCTTCCTTGATGCAAACTCTGCATTCTATATCCTGTTACCTATCATTGTTCCTGTTTTGAATGCAATTGATGTAAGTCTGCTTCATGCAGGTGTGTTCTTAACAATAAACATGGCAATTGGTATGATTACACCTCCTGTTGGTATCAACCTTTATGTTGGATGTAACGTGGCAGAAATTCCAGTTGCGGATATTTGCAGAAAGATTATTCCTTTCCTCATTGCAGGTATCTTAGCTCTGTTCTTATTAACATTTGTTCCTGAAATTTCTTTGTTCTTACCGAGGATGATTGGTCAAATATAAGATAGCTAGTTTTAAGGGTGCTGTTGGAAACAGCAGCACCTAATATAAATACACACTTAAGATAAAAATAAATATAATTTACGACAGATAATTGGCTTATAGGAAACGATAGATAATTGGCTTATAGGAAACGACAGATAATTGACTTATAAGAAATGATAGACAATAAATATAGTTGGCCGTAAAAAGACGGCTTTTCATTCGCCACAAGCTTGTATTACAGGTGATAGAGGTTGATGTAAAACAGACATGACAAGTTACAAGATTAGAATTGAGAGCAATACAAAATAACATAATATATATTACAAAAACTTAAGAAAAGGGTGATTTCATTGGCTAAGAAGAAATATTCAAAAGAAATGCTCGTCGATTTGTATCGCATGATGATTCGTATCAGAGCATTTGAAACAAGAGCGGCTGAATGCTTCACAAAGGGAATGCTTGCAGGTAATATTCACCTGTGTATTGGTCAAGAGGCTGTAGCAGCTGGGGCTTGCTATGCCTTGGAAAAAGAAGATTACATGGCAACAACACACAGAGGTCATGGACATACAATTGCAAAAGGTGGACAATTAGATAAAATGCTTGCTGAATTGTTCGGTAAGAAAACAGGATACTGCAACGGAAAAGGTGGTTCCATGCATATTGCTGATGTTGAAGGTTTGCATCATTTAGGTGCAAATGGTATTGTTGGTGCCGGCATTCCCATAGCTACAGGTTCTGCTTTGGCTTCGAAGGTTTTGGGAGACAAGCATGTTACATTGTGCTTCTTTGGTGACAGCGCATCAAACCAAGGTACTTTTCATGAAGCGGTGAATATGGCGGCAGCTTGGAAGCTTCCTGTAGTATTTCTTTGCGAAAATAATCAGTATGGTGTATCTACAAACATTCATTCAGTAACAAATACAGAAACAATTGCAGTTCGAGCAAAAGGCTATGATATCCCCGGAACTACAGTAGATGGCAACGACCCTGTTGTTGTTTATGAAGCAGTAAAAGAGGCAGTGGACTTCGCTAGAGCAGGCAATGGCCCTTCTATCGTTGAATGTATCACATACCGTCATCAAGGACACTATTGCGGAGACCCTGCTAACTATCGTCCCGCTGAATATATGGAAAACGCACACAAAGATGATGGCATTCCTAACATGAGAGCAAGATTATTAGACGAAAAAGTTGCAACGGAAGAGGAACTGGTTACCGTTGAAGAAGAAGTAAAGGCAGAAATGGATGCAGCTTACG
>JABNAD010000292.1_pt1 | contig 32531 bp, 24 predicted proteins | sample 7240381 | NCBI WGS metagenome assembly JABNAD01 (sample SAMN11332834, study PRJNA596920) | anaerobic digester metagenome | biome: digested sludge; isolation source: digested sewage sludge-derived enrichment culture grown on H2/CO2 | place: Germany: Goettingen
GTCGTGATGACACTTAAAAATACAACTCAAATTCACAGGAGGATTTCATGATGAAAAAGCAATTAACGATGCCCCGGCTAAGACCTGAAATGACGAAAGGGGTTCTGGCTGCCTGGCTGAAAGAACCTGGGGAAGCCTTTGTCAAGGGAGAGCCGATTTTTGAGGTTGAGACCGATAAGGTTGTGAATCAGATTGAAGCTGATTGGGATGGGACAATGAAGAGTCAGCTGGTGGAAGAAGGCGATGAAGTTCAGGTGGGCGATATCCTGGCAGAGGTCGAGTAGCCATGCAGCGAAAAAAACCGGAGTGGCTGAAGGTATCTTTTAACAATGAGGCTGTGGAAGAAGTTGCCTTGCTGATGCGCGATATGAAGCTCAATACTGTCTGCAAGGAAGCGAATTGTCCCAATTTGGGCGAATGCTATTCAAAGAAAACGGCCACCTTTATGATTATGGGCAGTCAGTGCACCAGAAACTGTCGATTCTGCAACGTTACCTCCGGCAAGCCTCACCTACTGGATCCAGATGAACCGCTGCATCTGGCAGAAGCGGTGGAACGACTGGGACTGGAGCATGTCGTGATTACCCAGGTAACCAGGGATGACCTGCCGGACGGGGGAGCGGCTCATATGGCTGAGACAGTTCGTCAGGTCAAAAAACGCTGTCCCGGCGTTACCATCGAAGTCCTGATTTCAGATCTGCTGGGAAATCGGGAAGCCTTGACCGTCCTATTGGGTTCCAACCCGGATGTATTAAACCACAATGTGGAAATGGCTGCCCGCCTGTATCCGATGATCCGACCCCAGGCTAAGTACCAGAGATCTCTTCAGATCCTGGCTGACAGCAAAGCCATCGCACCTGATATTCTGACGAAAACCGGTTTTATGATTGGTCTGGGTGAAACCGATCTGGAAATCAGCGAACTGATGAAGGATGTCCGTTCAACCGGCTGTGATATTCTGACAATCAGTCAATACCTTCAGCCTTCCGCGGAGCACTGGCCGCTGGATCGCTTTGTCGAACCCGCCGGGTTTGACCGGTTGAAAGCGGAAGCGACGGCGATGGGCTTCCGGTATGTCGCTTCCAGCCCGCTGGTTCGATCCTCCTATCGGGCTCAGGAAGCCCTGGTTTGCGCAAAGCAGGAAAGCAGGATCAGCGAATGATATATGTGGAAACCGGCTCGACCGATGTGTACTTTAATTTTGCGACAGAGTATTACTTTGCCAGTGAAAAAAAACTGGAGGATACTGTCTTTCTGTTCTGGCGGACGGATCCTGCCCTGATGATCGGGAAATACCAGAATACTTTCGAAGAGATTGATCTGGAGTATGCCAGAGAGAAGGAGATCCAGGTAGTGAGACGCCTGAGCGGCGGTGGAACCATCTATACCGATCTGGGGGGATGGCAGTTCAGCTTTATTGATTATACACAGGGGAGCGACATCCAGTTTCAGGATTATATCAAACCGGTAATTGAAGCGCTGCGGGAACTGAATGTTCCTTGTGAATTCAACGGGCGCAATGACCTTGTAATCAAAGGACGCAAATTTTCAGGCAATGCCCAGTACAAGTTGAATGGATCTACAGTTCACCATGGTTCCACGCTGTTTTCGACAAATATTGAGGAAATGGTTCGAAGTACTCAGGTTGACCCTTACAAGATTCTGTCAAAGAGCATCAAATCGGTTCGTGACCGGGTCACCAACATTCAGGATCACCTGGACTATGCCATCGAACCGGAAGCGTTTAAACAGCATATGGTGAAGTACATGATGAACGGGAGTACCAGTACCTACGAACTTTCCGGGGAGGAACGCCGGCATATTCAGCAGCTGGCTGATGTGAAATTTCGCTCGGACGCTATTCGTTTCGGAGCGAATCCCAAGTTTACTTTGACCAGGACAGGGCGGTTCGCCGGCGGTAAAATTACCATTCAGCTGGAATTTGAAAAAAGCCGGATCCGGCATGCAAAGCTCTGCGGTGATTTTTTTGGAAATGAACAAGTGGAACGGCTGGAACAGGTAATGACAGGGATGCCGCTGGAGCGAGAAGCTCTGCTGGATGTCATGCGAACTAATGCACTGGAAGGATCAATTTACGGCATTACGGTGGAGGAAATTGTCGAGACAATTCTGTCATAGTCAAGGACTGAGGGCCATCGGCGAAAGTCAGTACAGGCCACGATCTCTCCATGATGGATTGTACGATGAAAGATTTAATAGTCATTGGATCATTTAATGAGAGAATATGAATAAAGAAGATTCGGCGATGCCGGATCTTCTTTATTTTTACCTGAATCCTGGAAGATCGACTATAATGAAGAAAAGATCGTATCAAATACAAGGAGTGGACACGATGGATCGTAAAATCACTGTTAAAGGAACAGGCCAGGTTAGCAGAAAACCGGATCAGGTGATTCTTGATCTCATGCTCGGATCTTTGGATCTCAGTTATCAGGAAGCCATGAACCAGGCAGCAGTTTCCGTGGATCAAATGAAAAATACACTGAAAAATGCGGGGTTCGAACCGGATCAGCTAAAGACTACTACGTTCGATGTCACCACCCAATACCGGTCCGAACGGGACAGCAGGGATAATTATATTCAGATTTTTGAAGGATATCGGATCTCACATGGCTTGCAGCTTGAATTTGTCTGGGAACAGGAACGTCTTACAACTGTTTTGAGCGCAGTAGCCCAAAGCAGAACAAATCCCCATCTGGATATCCGGTTTTCCATCAAAGACCGCAATGCCGTCATTGATGAAGTTTTAATCCAGGCAGCCCAGAATGCCAGATCCAAGGCTCTGGTACTGGCTCGCGCGTCCGGTGTGGAGTTGGGTGAACTGATAGAAATCGACTATACCTGGAGTGATGTCCACTTCTACTCCAGTACAACCTACATGGCCAAGCAAGAAATGCTTATGGACCGGGCTATGGCTCCTTCCATCGAACCTCAGGACATCTCGGTTTCGGATTCTGCCGAATTTATCTGGGAAATCAAAGGGTAGTCTCAGGACCCCATCCAGGACTCAAGCAGGGTTCAACCAGTAGTTCAATCAAACGTGAAGTCAGGAATCATTATGATTAGGGACTGAGACTGACTACTCGTATTCCCGCTGAAAAGGCAGAAGCATCCGGGTTCAAGAATGTAACATGGTGTCCATCCGGACAGTTCCAGGCACATTTGGAACGAAACATCTATTTAACAGGGAATTTTCAATAGGGAATCTTCAATAAGAAAGTTTAAATAGTGAAGTTGAATTAGAAAATCATCAATAGTTACTCTAGGAGGACGTATGGAAATCACCTACTATGTGGCAGATCCTGCAGGGAATATGACAGGGTTGGTTCAGACCGTTCTGCCCAGGTCAATGTATCGCGACATCTCAACATTTCTACTGGAAAACAATGATCATCAGCTGGAACAGATCGGTTTCATGGAAGAGTGTGCCGATTGCGCCGGTCATTTGGAAATGATGGGGGGCGAATTTTGTGGGAATGCCGCTCGAAGCTTTGGCTTGTTTACAGTCTCCCGGACAGACTCCGGAGCGGAAAAGAATGGCGCGAAGAAAGTCGGGATCCGAATCTCGGGAGCAGCCGATGTGCTGGAGGTAATGGCTGATCCGGCTGAGCAGACTGCACAGATTCAGATGCCGGCCATTCGATCCATGGACTTGGTGGAGACTACCAGCTACGGTCGGATTCCTCTGGTAATGATGGAGGGAATCTCTCATGCACTGGTCATTGACAAAGCCATCGATAAACCGGCGGCCGAAGCTCTGATTCGGGAACTGGCACAGCACTGCGACAGTGATGCCATTGGCATCATGTACTATGATTCCGCGGAAAACTTCATGACCCCACTGGTATGGGTAAAATCCACGAATACTTACATCTGGGAGTCATCCTGCGGCTCAGGCAGCTGTGCTCTGGCTTCCTGGCTGAAACAAGCTGATCCTGGGGAGTGGAAGATCCAATTCAACGAACCTGGTGGAATTCTGGCTGTTTCAGGGACGGCGGATAAAAAACTGTTTCTGGGCGGACCGGTAAAGCTGACAGGACCATTCCGGGCGGAGCTGCCAAAGGAGTTTGAAGTTTAAAGAAGGAATCACATCTTTTGGAGCCTGCTTCAGGAAATGCGTGAAATCAACAGTTTGATAAATAGTTGAGCAAACATCTGCTCTCACGGAACAGGAGTCAGGCTCATTCCATACACATCGGCCATCTGACCAAGGCACGCGGGGATTCGGAAGTGTCTTCTGATCCAGCGAATGAAAGGAGTATAAAAAATGAAAATGCCAGTTTTGTTTGTCGGACACGGATCTCCGATGAACGCGGTCAATGATAATCCCTTCAAGGAGGAATGGATTCGCCTGGGAAGCCAACTGAAGCCGAAAGCGATCCTGTGTGTGTCTGCCCACTGGTATACCAAAGGCACAAGAATCAATCCAAAAGAAACTCCGGAGCAAATCTATGATATGTACGGCTTTCCACCCGAACTGTATCAAGTCAGGTATCCGGCACCGGGATCTCCGGTGCTGGCTGAGCGGGTGAAAGAACTGTTGCGCGACACGGTCAGTTTCAACGTGGACTGGGGAATCGATCATGGAACCTGGTCGGTGCTGAAATGGATGTTCCCCCATGCGAATATCCCCATTGTGCAGTTATCCATTGACGGAACGCAGACGGGATCATTCCATCTTGGCCTTGGTCATGAACTGGCACTGCTGAGAGAAGAAGGGATACTCATCATCGGCAGCGGAAATATCGTTCACAATCTGCGCCGCATTGACTGGAACTCCACAGGCGGGTACGATTGGGCGTACGAATTTGACGGCACAATCAAGGCAATGATCCAGGCAGGGCAGTTTGAACAGATCGCTGATTATAAAGCACTGGGTCCCTCCGCGGTGCTGGCCGTTCCGACGCCGGATCATTTTTATCCCCTGCTCTATGTTTTGGGGGCTGCCGATCACTCCGACGCAGTCCATTGCTTCAACGAGTCCTGTGAACTGGGCTCGATCTCAATGACTGGATATCTGATCGGATAACAGGGAGCCGCTCAAGGCGAACGGCTTCCCTTGAATTGAACCAGACCGGAGAGACAATCTTTACGGGGACAATAAAAAAAGTCATCCTGATCTCACCGTCCGCCGGACGGGAAGCATTCACTGCTTGGTTCAGGATGACTTTTTATTTTGACTCATGACCTATCATCCGATGGGGATCTTTTTGGATTTTTCGAATCTACTCGGCCGCTGGGAGAACCGTCAGGTCCTTGCTGATTTCGTTGAGCACCTCGCAGCCGTGCTCCGTGATCAGTACGAGATCCTCAATTCGTACACCGAATTTTCCGGGAAGATAGATTCCGGGTTCAATGGAGAAAATCATCCCAGGTTTGAGAAGATGATCGTTGATCCCGGAGACATCCTCCGGCTCATGAACATCAATACCGATGCCGTGACCGGTGCGGTGCGTGAAGTAGGGGCCGTAGCCTTGAGCTGTAATAAAATCTCGGGCTGCCCGATCCACATCGGAAAATCGATTGCCGGGTCTGGCCTGGGCAATGGCACGTTCATTCGCCTGCCGGACAATTTCATAAACTCGGCTGGCTTCTTCGGGAACTTCCCGGAAGAAATAGGTTCTGGTCATATCAGAGCTGTAGGAATCTTTTTTACAGCCAATATCAAAAATGACAGTATCTCCGGGCTGAATCACCGAGTCATCCGTTTCGTGGTGAGGATCTGCTCCGTTTGCCCCGAAGGCGACAATCGGAGTGAAAGAGGGGCCGTCGCACCCAAGCTCCGCATAAATCTCCATGAGTCTTCTGGCAAGCTGCTTTTCCGTTACGCCATCTGTGACTTCCTCGGCCAGCAGATGCATGGCACTGTCGTTCAGATTGGAGGCGGCGTGCATGGCTACCTGCTCGGAAGGGTCTTTTAACAGCCGGGCACCATCGGCGATGGGCGAGGCAACAATGTATCGGGCAGCCGGATATAGTGACATCAGAGGAAGCAGGAAACGAGCCGGCCAGGTTTTGTCCACGGCAATGACTTCTCCGTCCAGTGCGCCAGCCAGGCGGGACAGATAATCATCCGTATCCTTATACCATACAACCGGAAGGCCAACATCTTCGGGCAAAGGGAACAGTTCGTTGTTGAACAGCAAAGTATCGCCCCTGCGCGAGATCAGCAGAACCAGCAGACGTTCGCCGGGTGAGAACCATCTGCCCGTAAGATAAAAGATCGTGGATGGATCCGATATGATCAGCTGATCGGCACCATACTCTTCCATTAAATGACAAATGGCATCAAATCTAGTTGGATGATTCATAGAAGTCTCCTTTATGTGAATGAATGAAAATCATATTCATTATAACAGGAACTTGGATTCCCAAGCACCTCCTTCCATTGGTGATAGGCAAAATCGAAGCATTGGTGTAAGATAAAAATGAAAAATGACGATAGGGGGAGACAAATGCAAGTAGATGTCAATTTCCTCGGTGAGCCCAGGTTTTGGGTGGAACAGAAGGAAAAAACATTGGGAAAGAACAAGTTGGAGGCACTACTGTTCTATCTTCTGTTTCAGGAGGAGGTCGACCGCGATGAAGTAGCGTCAGTTTTTTGGCCGATGCATGATTCGAATAAAGGGAAATCTTCTCTTCGAAACAGTCTCTATGAAATTCGTCAGATTCTGGGATTCGATCTGTTCAGCGCTTCAACACGGGATAAGATCCTGCTGGACAGGAATATTCTGCTGTTCAAGGACGTGGATGAACTGGTGGAAGCCCATGCGAAAGGTGAATATAGAGATTATCCATCCCATATCTTCATGCAGAACAAAGACCTGAAAAACAACCCGGTGTATGAATCCTGGTTGCTTTCCATCCGGAACGCTTATCAGAATATTTTGCTGAACAATCTCCGGGCTCAGCTGCTGCGGGTCCAGCAGTCGGGACGCGGTCCGGAGATTGTAGCCATCGCCCGCCAGATTTTGGAAACGGAACCGTATGATGAGGACACGCTGCGGATCTTAATGCAGTACTATGCGGATAATCAGCAGTATAATGACGCAATGGCTGTGTTTAAGCGGATGAAGGATCTCCTGAAGGATGAACTGATGGTCGAGCCCGAGCCTGAAACTTTGAAGCTGGCGGATTTCATTCAATTCCGCAAGGTTCAGACAGAAGTGAATCCGGTGACCGGCTTTCAGAGCTCCCGTCTTTTAATGAATTTAACTCAGGAATACCAAAGCTTTCTGAATGGATCCAGTCTGAGACATGTCGTCATCTTCGGCGAGCCAGGCTCCGGACGGACCGATTTGATTCAGTCCTTCCTGGGCCCGTTAAATCTAAAGACTGTTTCGATCCGACTGGACAGCCCGAATCAGAAGATTCCGGAAGGCTTTCTGCTTAAATGGGCAAGAGAATTCCAGGGAAAAGGGCAGGAAGACTTTCGCAAGCTTCTGCTCCATCTGCCGGAGAAACCACTGATCTGCGTGATTGAGAATCTGGAATATATCGATAATAAGAGCCTGATCTATCTGACGGATTTTTTATCATCCAGTCAGAATCGGATCTTTTTCATTCTGGAAGCCACTCGCGAATTTCTCCGACGAAATGACAGCATAGCCCTGCTGGTTCAAAACGACAATTTGAGTCAGATCGAAGTTCCGTTATTGTCACGGGCGGAACTGCATCATTATCTTCAAAGCTGCGTGGAGAAGGATAATCGCGTCTGGAGTGAAGATCGCTTTGAAGAGGTTTATGAACACAGTCAGGGAAACCTGCTGCTGGCCAGAGAATATTTGAACCCCACCGGCCAGGCGGAGCGACTGTTTCTGCGGCTTACTGCCGGACTTTCCGAAGAGGAGAAGAGCCTGTTGGAGGCTTGCTCCATTTACACCACAGGTTTTACTCCGCAGATGCTAAGAATCCATACCCAGGAACCGGGCTCACTGATGAAAATATTGCGCAGTCTTTTAATGCGAGGCTTGCTGTCAGAAGAAAACGAACTGCTTCGAATTAAGTACCCCCCACTGCAAAAGTGGCTGTATGATCAGCTTCCAGGCTTTTATCGAACACATCTTCATGAACTGGCTGCGGGAAATACGGCTGGACTGAATCTGTCGCGCCGACAGGAATCGCAGTATCAGGCTATGCATTGGAAAATGGCCCGGCATACGGGAAAATTTCTGTATCACCATCTGCGCGAAGTCGAGCAAACCTTGAACCTGTTCGATCAGATGTACCCCACCGACATTGAACCGGATGATCTGCCGGAACATTTCCACCAAAACAGTCGTCAGTATGATGATCAGCTGAAAACGCTGGTGCAGCAGGTGAATGAATATTGCGAGTCTTCCAGCGGGCCCGATGCCGTAAAAATGGAATTGATTTCCAATTACCTGATGGGCCGGCACTTAATCGCCGGTGGAAAAAGGGAAGACGGAATTAAACTGATCCATGAGGTGATTCGCCGCTCCAAGTTTGCCAATGATCCGGAATACCTGTTGAAAGGGTACATCGAAGTGGTTCATTATGGCATTCAAAAAGATGATATGGACCTGATGGGGCGCTATATCAAACTGGCGGAAGAACTGAACGAGCGGATGGAATGGGGGACGGATCAGAGGAAGCGTGCAGAAGTTCTTCGCTTGTCCGGGCTGTATGAATACAATATCGGCAATCTGGAAGCGGGTCTGGAAAAATTGATCCAGGCAGATGATATTCTGAAACAGTCCTGGTATCGGAAAACCGGTTTCCTTGCCAGAGCCGGCACACTGAATTACATCGGACATATCCGCAAAACCTTGGGTGATCTGTCAGGGGCAGATGCCGCTTATCAGGAATCGATTGGTCTGGTGAACGGGAAACTCCATAAGTGTCTGGATATTCTCTACGCGGATTATGGACGATTCCTGTGGGAGAACAACCGAATTGATGAAGCCGACGGGATTCTCGAAAAAGCACTGACTGAATACCAGATCCTGGGAACTCATTGGAAACGGCCGGCAACGGAAGCAATTCTCGGATTAATTGCTGTCTCGCGCAAAGACAGCCGGAAAGCCAGAACCCATCTCGTCAACGCTCAGATTTTTCACAGAGCAGATCATCGGAAGGGAGAAGAGGAACTGATTCGCCAATTGTCCCAGGCCGTACGCGTTCGTCAGAAAAACTGACGATGTTAAGGAAATAACAATAAACTTGTTAAAAAATTATGGATTTTACGGTGTAAATGTTTAAGAAGCATCCTGAAAAATGACGCAAAAATGATGATAATCCTTTACAATGATGGTGAATGAACAAAATTCTCCCGGAAACGGGCAAAAACTGAAGGAGGAACCCATGAATCTGAGCAACGATCAAATCAAGAATGCGATGACCATTCGTCTGGATGATGCGTTACCGGAATATCCCGTATTCAAAGAAGGGATCCGGCGTGCACCCAAGCGGACAGTCAACCTGTCAAAAGCGGACAAGCTGCTGGCGGTGAAGAATGCGCTGCGCTACATTCCTGAACAGCATCATGAGGCAATGGCCAAGGAATTTTATCAGGAACTGGAAGAAAAGGGGAAAATCTACGGCTATCGCTACATGCCAAAGGAGGCTTTGTACGGAAAGTCCATCGATGAGTACAAATCCAACTGTATTGAAGGAAAAGCCTTCCAGGTCATGATTGACAATAACCTTGACTTTGAAGTGGCACTCTACCCGTATGAACTGGTAACCTACGGAGAAACAGGTTCTGTTTGCCAGAACTGGATGCAGTATCAGCTGATCAAGAAATATCTGGAACAGCTCGATGAAAATAAAACCCTGGTTCTCTACTCGGGACACCCGGTCGGACTGTTCCATAGCCGCCCGGAAGCACCCAGAGTCATTATTACCAACGGTCTCATGATCGGAATGTACGATGATCTGGAAAACTACAACCGGGCACAGGCGCTTGGCGTAGCGAACTATGGACAGATGACTGCCGGAGGCTGGATGTATATCGGACCTCAGGGAATCGTCCATGGAACCTACAACACGCTGCTTAACGCCGGACGTCTGGTGCTTGGCATTCCCAATGAAGGCAACCTTGCTGGCAAGCTGTTCATCACCTCCGGTCTGGGAGGAATGAGTGGTGCTCAGGGAAAAGCCGTCGAGATCGCCGGTGGAGTAGGTATTATTGCAGAAGTTGATGCTTCCCGGATCACAACCCGTCATAGTCAGGGTTGGGTCGGACAGGTTGTGGAGACACCCGAAGAAGCCTTCCGGGTCGCCTATGCCGCGATGGAAGCCAAAGAACCCAAATCCATCGCTTTCCATGGAAACATTGTAGATCTGCTGTATTATGCCATTGATAAGAACATCGGCATTGACCTGCTCAGTGACCAGACTTCCTGCCATGAACCCTACACCGGAGGTTACTGCCCGTCAGGAATAACTTTTGAAGAACGCACCAGACTGCTGGCTGAGGATCCTGAGAAATTCCATGGGCTGGTAGATGAGACGCTGAAGAAACATTATGAGGCAATCAAAACTCTGACTGCCCGCGGAACGTATTTCTTCGACTATGGCAACTCCTTCATGAAAGCAATCTACGATGCAGGCGTCATGGAAATTTCAAAGAATGGAATTGACGACAAAGACGGCTTTATCTGGCCATCCTATGTGGAAGATATTCTTGGACCCCGACTGTTTGACTTTGGATATGGCCCCTTCCGCTGGGTGTGTCTCTCCGGCAAGCCGGAAGATCTCAGAAAAACGGATATGGCCGCCATGGAAGTCATTGATCCGGATCGCCGCTATCAGGATCGCGACAATTGGGTCTGGATCCGCGATGCGGAGAAGAACAAGCTGGTTGTCGGCACCCAGGCTCGGATTCTCTACTCCGATGCTCTTGGCCGCCGGGATATCGCCTTGAAGTTCAATGAAATGGTACGCAATGGTGAAATCGGACCGGTTATGCTCGGCCGCGACCACCACGATACCGGTGGAACGGATTCGCCATTCCGCGAAACATCCAATATCAAGGATGGATCGAACATCATGGCTGACCAGGCAACACAGATCTTTGCCGGAAACGCTGCGCGCGGCATGAGCCTGATCGCATTGCATAACGGGGGAGGAGTCGGAATCGGAAAATCAATCAACGGCGGCTTTGGCTGCGTACTGGATGGTTCAGCCCGAATCGACGAAGTATTGAAATCCGCTATGCCATGGGACGTAATGGGTGGTGTGGCAAGACGTGCATGGGCACGCAATGAAAACGCCATGACCACGTCCATGGAATACAATGAGATCATGGCAGGCCACGACCACATCACGCTGCCTTACCTTGTCAATGAAAAGGTTGAGCAGCAGATTCAGGACCTGATCCAGGAATAAGCAGACCTCCGAATGAAGAGCGCCGGCCCGTTACACCCGGTGCTCTCCATCCGGCTATCAGAACCTGCATTGCAGCAAGATCCAAATGACATCCGGTTTTACATCAAAAGAAAAAAACGACCACAGACCTTATTGTTCAAGCATCACCAAAATATTTATTTATGGGGGAAACTCACATGCTAACAAATCCTGTGCTCATATCAGTTATAGTTATGATTGTATTGTGTCTGGTCAAAGTCAACGTTCTTATCGCAATTCTGCTTTCCGCACTCGTTGCCGGTCTTCTTGCCGGCATGCCGATTCCAGATATCATGAAAAATCTGATCGGCGGAATGGGCGGATCTTCTGAAACTGCTCTATCCTATATTCTGCTGGGAGCCATGGCCATGGCCATTGCCCACACCGGCGTTGCGGATCTTTTAGTACGAAAACTGTCTAAAATTGAGTTTAAGCGCAAGTGGATTTTCCTGCTTCTGCTGGCCGGTGTTTCCTCGCTGTCCCAGAACCTGATTCCGGTGCACATTGCCTTTATTCCGATCCTGATTCCACCGCTGCTGTTGTTCTTCAATAAAATGAAGCTGGACCGTCGCGCCGCTGCCTGCGCCCTGACGTTTGGTCTGAAAGCCCCTTATGTTATGCTGCCGGTTGGGTTCGGCCTGATCTTCCATGGCATCGTCTCCAAGGCGATGACAGAAGCCGGAGTACCTTTCAACCAGATGGATGTCTGGAAGGCGACTCTGGTTCCTGGACTGGGTATGGTATTGGGTCTTCTGATTGCCGTTTTCTTCAGCTACCGCGGAGATCGCAATTATGCCGATGTCCAAATCACAGAAGTTAAGGAAGAGGATCTTTCCAAGAGTGGACTGACCATGGGACAGTGGGGTGCCATTGTCGGCGCTGTCGCGGCCTTCGCGATTCAGCTGCTGGGCGGCGGACTTCCGCTGGGTGCACTGGCTGCTCTGTTTGTCATGATGCTGTTCGGTTCCTTCAAGCTCAGCGAACTGGATAAGATCATGAACTCCGGTATCGGACTCATGGGCTTCATTGCTTTCGTTATGCTGGTAGCTGCCGGATATGCCAATGTCCTGCGTGAGACAGGCGGCATACCCTCACTGGTTAACGCTTCTGTTGCGATCATGGGCGGCAGCAAAGTCATCTCGGCATTCATCATCCTGCTCATTGGACTTGTCGTCACTATGGGAATTGGAACTTCCTTCGGAACGATTCCGATCGTCGCTGCCATCTTCGTTCCCCTGGCCGCTCAGCTCGGTTTCTCCCCCCTCGCCATTGCCAGCCTGATTGCTGTTGCCGGCGCGCTGGGTGATGCCGGATCACCGGCTTCTGACTCGACGCTGGGACCCACATCAGGACTCAATGCCGATGGACAGCACGACCACATTTGGGATACCTGCGTTCCGACTTTCCTTCACTACAATATCCCGCTGATCGTATTTGGAACCTTTGCGGCAGCCTTCCTTCTGTAACAGAACAAAATATCTTGGCCACTGGCCTTTCGAATTTGAAAAGAGGTAAATTACAATGGAAAAATTACTCCTGGATGGCAGCTCGCTGACCATCGAAGATTTCATCAGTGTGACCAGAGGCATGCGGAAAGTTGGTCTGACCGACGCATCCAAGCAGGCCGTACTGAAAGCAAGAGAACTGGTGGACCGGTTTGTCAGTGAACACCGCGTTGTTTATGGACTTACCACCGGATTTGGTAAATTCAGTGATGTCAGCATTGATCAGGATGAAACCGAAGCACTCCAGAGAAATCTGATTACCAGCCATTGCTGTGGCGTGGGTGAACCATTCCCGGCGGACATTGTCCGCGGCATCATCCTGCTGCGCGTCAATGCGCTGTCCAAGGGCTTCTCCGGAATCCGTCTGGAAACTCTGGAATCTCTCATTGGCATGCTGAATGAAAATGTGGTTCCGTATGTACCGGAAAAAGGCTCCCTGGGAGCATCCGGTGACCTGGCTCCCTTGTCTCATGTCGCGCTGACCCTGATCGGTCAGGGACAGGCTTACTATCAGGGAGAACTGATGGATGGCGCTGAGGCGATGAAAAAAGCCGGAGTGCCCATCATTACACTTTCTTCCAAAGAAGGCCTCGCACTGAATAACGGAACTCAGGTTATGACCAGCGTCGGTACCCACACGATCTGGGATGCGTTCAACCTGATTCGTCAGGCCAACGGAATTGCCATGCTGAGCTTTGAAGCTCTTACCGGTATTACCGATGCATATTTTGAAGGAACCCACAAAATCCGTAATCAGGCCGGACAGGTCAGCTGCGCCAAGAACTTCCTGGAACTGGTTGAAGGCTCTGCCAACACCACCAAGCAGGGGGAACTGAGAGTGCAGGATGCTTACTCCCTGCGCTGCCTGCCCCAGATCCACGGTGCATCACTGGACTGCTTCAACTACGTTCGGTCCAAGGTAGAAAATGAAATTAACGCTGTTACCGACAACCCGATCATCTTTGTGGATGAAGAACGCGTTGTTTCCGGAGGAAACTTCCATGGACAGCCAATGGCTCTCCCATTTGATTTCCTGAAGATTGGTCTGGCAGAACTGGCCAACGTTTCCGAACGCAGAGTGGAACGTCTGGTTAACCCGGCTTTATCCAATGGATTGCCGGCATTCCTGACCGAGCGCGGCGGAGTCAACTCCGGTTTCATGATCGTTCAGTATTCGGCGGCTTCCCTGGTTTCTGAAAACAAAGTCCTGGCGCATCCGGCTTCTGTGGATTCCATTCCGTCTTCCGCCAATCAGGAAGACCATGTATCCATGGGTACCATCGCTGCCAGACAGGCCAGAGAAATCCTGGGCAATACCCGGAAAGTTCTCGCCATGGAACTGCTGACCGCGTGCCAGGCACTGGATCTGCGCGGCAACAAGGGACTTGGCAAGGGAACCCAGGCATTCTATGACAAGGCACGTTCTGTGGTGGACACACTTGGTGAAGACCGCGTAATGTACTATGACATTGATAAAATGGAAAAACTCATTGAATCCAATGAGCTGGTCAAGGCGCTGGACGAACTCCAGATCACACTGAATTAATTAGCTCCGGCTCTTTACCTAAAGTGCTGGTAAGCGATACTGTAAAATAAGTGGAAATCGGTCGTAATTCTAATGGGTTGCGACTGATTTCTTTTTCAGAGGAATATCATTCCCCCGATAGCCTTTCGGCTATCAGACGAAGAATTAGCCGTGAACGCAGATGATCGGGTTGAACTCCTTGATGGATAATATTCAAAATAAAGGGGTATTTGATCGAGCAGCTTAGGATGTCTTGTTCTTGAAGTAATTTTGGTTGGGGATCATTTCGACTCCAATGGGATTCAATACAAAAACGGCTTATGGAAGACCATAAGCCGTTTTTGTATGTGGATCATCGTTCAGTGGCCTGCAGCCATCTTTTCGTTCATATTCTGGTTCGGATTTGAGCAGATTCAAGGATCGGATCAGTGGTTGAATCCGTTCATCATCGAGATTATCCCGGGCAACTATTCATTTCCTGCCGGCTGGTAGGGGACAGCTTCTTTCTGAATCTTATCAGGGAGTTCGATCTCGGGAGCGCTGTTGTAGTTGTTGTAATCATAGGTTGTTACCGTATGGGTGCTTACTCCCGCTGTGGTGGTGACCTGTTCATAGGACACTTTTTTATAACGATAGTCCTGATCCAGTATAAACTCGATCATCGTCTCCATGGTCTGTCCCTGAGCTTCCATCTGGGCCAGGGTATCCTTTTCCTTGATCTCTATACCGGTCAGGGAGTAGAATTCCAATGCGCTCAAGGGATGGGTTGACACCAGGATTATATCATCACCGCTGCGAGTCACATCGATGTAGTCGTTGACCCGGGCATGGATTCGGATGGTGGAGGTTTTATCCACGGGCATATCCAGATAGACCCAGGAACCGGTAGAAGGGTCTTCCATGTACATCCGGTGATTCAACAGGTAGGTGGTATCGAGTATGTCCGCCTGTTTGGTCATAATTTTACCGTTCCCAAGCAGTGGATGAATGGTGGCCTTAGTGGTTGTAACAACTTCCGTATCGCCAAATTCGGCTACACTGGAAGAAGTATAGTCATAGCTATGGACTCGCATCATTGCATCGGCTGACTTTTGCAGGATAAATCGTGCCGTTGGTTCGGCCGGCCTGGTATCGGGAACTGAAGTCTGCGTTGACGTCGCGACGGGGACTGTCCCGGGTGAAGGGATGGACGCCGGCGTCTTTGTTGCCACTGATCCGGCGGGCCTGGATTGGGTTGTTGGTGATGCGACTTCCAGCTGGCAGCCGGTCAGTGGAAATGACAGGGCCAGGCAGGCAGCTATAATAACTTTTGCTTTCATGGAGTCCTCCCAAGGAATAATGAAAATAAAAAACTCAGTCCGTGGTATCAGCTACACGCGGACTGATGTGAGATGAATAAAGCTTTCCATTGAAAGCCGGTTCATGTTAATTGATACTGAAAATGTCTGGGATATCTTTTTTTGCGTTTATGGTATATCCAGAACCTGACTCTTCAGCGTTAGCAGTTACTCCACTTTGCAGGGTAATTGCAAAAGCCGCAGTAAGTGCGAGCAGCAGTGCTATGATTCGTCTTTTCAACAAAACATCACTCCCTTGTAGTTAATTTTTGATTCTGAGAATCCTGAGAATGGCTGATTTTGTGGTACATTTTCATTCTTATCCTTATTATAACAATGATTTAAAGAAAATTACTTTAAAATTGTGAAATATTTGTAAAATATGTATATGACAATACAAGAACCTGTAAATGAAAAACTCATGGGTTGGTAAGAAAAATTCGCCGTATAAATGTGATATTATTAGTGACAAGGAGGGGAGAAGATGAAAGTATTATTGATACGACACGGAGTTGCACAGGATCCAATCTCCGGGCAATCGGATGAAACAAGACAGCTTACCCGGGATGGACGTCAGGCTCTTCTGGATCAGGCAGTCTATTTGGCGATCTACCTGTTTCAGGATGATGTCCGGCTTATTTCTTCTCCTCTGATCCGGGCGGTTCAAACGGCGGAAATTCTTGCCGCTGCCGGGCTGGGTCCCATTGAGATCCAGGATTATGTCCAATCGGGAGATTTTGAAACGTTCAGGCAGGAGGTACTGGGTTCGCCGGACCGGACTCTGGTAATTGTTGGCCACTCGCCTCATCTGGAAGACTGGATTCAGAGGGTTACCGATCAATCATTTCAGTTGAGGAAAGGATCCTGTGTCCAGCTTGAGATCCAGGATGAGCTTGAGTTTAAAGGATATGTGGAGTGGTGCCTCAGACTGAAGGAGTTCAGAAAGCTGATGCGCCTGGAACGCTCCGGAGAAGCTCTCAGCTGCTTTGAGCATGACATAGGGCTTGTGATTCGCCGTTCAGTCCGAACGATTCTGGAGCACCGTGAAGCCTTTCTGAAGGATCCTGCGGAAATTGAATCGGTCCATAAACTGAGAGTCAAGATACGGCAGTTCCGCTCGCTGATCAGCTTTTTCAAGCCACTGATGTCAAAGAAAAACCAAAGGCGTATTCAGGAGCTGCTTCGACAGATGGCTGGAGAATGCGCCTACCTGAGAGAGCTGGATGTGCTGATGATCGAGTGGCGAAAGCATCAGGAGTCATTTGATCTGGCCGGGGAGAGCGGGGACGAGTTTTTTGAGATTTTGAAATCGGAACGAGCAGCAGAACAGCATCGGCTGTTTCAATCCCTGGAAAAGCCAGGCTTTGCAGAAGACCTGAACCGAGTCGAAGAACAGCTGAAGGGGGCTGTTCGAATTAAGCGCGCAGCCCACTCCTCACTGGATTTTATGGTCCGGGAGACCCTGGACCGATGGATCCGGGAAATTCAGGGGATCTACGAATCCATCAATCAGAATGATCTGGCAGCCATCCATGCACTGCGCATTAAAGCTAAAAAAATTCGGTATCTCATGGAGATTTTCGGGCTAAGTGAAGTTCAGCCGATCAAGGATCATTATAAGGACATTAAGCGCTGGCAGGAAACATTGGGCGAACTGACCGACGCCAACCGCAACAGTGAAGCGGTCCGGGAGATTTCAGCGAAATTTCCCGGACGGCCGATTGTGCAGGAAATTGAGATTTTCACCAGGATTCAGGAAAAGCGAGCAGAAGAGCTGTTCCAGGAGTTTTTTCAGTCCCGTCTCTTGTCCCTGTCATCTGCCGCTGAACCGGACAGACTCATAAAATAAAGACAATCAACCTTCAGCCCTCTGTAATGAATCGACTCCTGTTATTTCAATAGAGGAAACTAGGCATAGTAAGACCATAAGAGGCACCATCGAACGCTTTGAACGTTCGGTGATGCCTCTTTTAAACTTACTTAAACTCTCTTATCTGAATGAACGGGGAGAGCTGACTGACCTGCCATCTGAAGGGATCGATCAGATATCACACGACCAGCGGGTATATGCACTCAAGCAATCAGCAATGTGCCGGGTCAGTTTCAGCGGGCCGGGCGTTTTGGCCGGACTAAACGGCGAGTTCAAACTGACTGTTGTACAGGTCCGCGTAGAAGCCGTTTCTGCCAAGCAGGTCTTTATGATTGCCGCTTTCGATGATATCTCCGTCCTTCATGACCAGAATCAAATCGGCATTCTTAATGGTAGAAAGACGATGGGCAATGACAAAGGATGTCCTGCCTACTGTCAGGCCGTCCATGGCAGTCTGAACAATCCGTTCGGTTCTGGTGTCAACCGAACTGGTGGCTTCATCCAGAATCAGCAGGGGTGCGTTCTGGATCATGGCACGGGCGATGGTGATCAGCTGTTTTTGGCCTTCGGACAAGCTCGCCTTTTCATTGAGAATGGTGTCATACCCATCAGGCAGTGTCTTGATGAAGTGGTGCAGACCCACTGTTTTGCAGGCTGAAATGACATCTTCATCTGCCACGCCTTCCTTGCTGTAAATGATGTTTTCTTTGATGGAACCTTCAAACAGCCATGAATCTTGTAAGACCATGCAGAATTGCTCATGGACATTTTCTCTGGGAACACTGTCGATGGGAATTTTATCCAGCAATATTTCACCGCTGTCTAGATCATAAAATCTCATCAGCAGATTGACCATGGTCGTTTTGCCCGCTCCGGTGGGACCCACGATGGCTACTTTCTGGCCTGCGGAGATGCTTGCGGAAAAGTCATGGATGATCGTCTTGTCCGGGTCATAGCCGAAACGAACATGCCTGAATTCGACGTCTCCCCGGATCCCCTGGAGTGCTTTGACCTTCTCGCTTTCATCGGCCAGTTCCGGTTCACCCAGGAACTCAAAAACTCGCTCCCCGGCAGCAGCGGTGCGCTGCAGATTGTTTGCCGCCTGAGCCATTTGTGAGAGGGGCTGAGTGAATAGCCGGATATACAGCATGAATGCCACGATAACGCCAAAACTGATTTTGCCGTCCAGCGCCAGGGCTGCTCCAACGACACAGACAGCCACATAACCCAGGTTGCCGATAAACTGCATGAGGGGCATCATCAGTCCGGAGAAAAACTGAGATTTCCAGGCACTGGTATACAGGTTGGTGTTGATTGCTTCAAAGGTCTGCTTGGCAGCATTCCCTCCATTGTAAACTTTAACGACATTGTGGTTGGAATAGATTTCTTCAATGTGCCCATTAATGCTGCCCAGTTCCTTTTGCTGCGCACTGAAAAAACTCTGTGATTTCTTCATAATCAGGATCATGAGGGCAAAACCGATCACACTGGCTGCCACAGCTGTCAATGCCAGGATCCAGTTTGTGTAGAACATCATGATCAAAGCCCCAATAAACATGGTGACGGAGGTAACCAGGGTGCCAATGCTCTGGTTCATTGTCTGACCAATGGCGTCCACGTCATTGGTTACGCGGCTGAGGACATCGCCATAGCTGACTTTGTCAAAATAGCGCAGGGGAAGACGGTTGATTTTCTGTGCGATGTCAGTACGCAGTGCTTTTGAAATTTTCTGGGTCACAGTGGCCATAATGAAACTCTGGGCAAACCCAAGCAAAGCGGCGCCTGCATAGAAGAAAACAAGCAACATCACCAGGTTCTGAATTGCGCTCATGTCCATCTTTCCCAGAACTGGCTTGCCATTGATCAGGGCAGGCAGTCCTTTGGCGATCTCATTGGTAATGTCCTTCAGCACGTCCGGACCAACAATCTGCAGAACAGTGCCAATGGCAGCAGCGAGCAATGAAATGATGATAACCGGGACATACGATTTCATGTAGCGGATCAGCTTTTTCCAGGTGCCTTTAAAGTCTCTGGCTTTTTCAACGGAGCCGCCCATTCCTGGCCCCATTCCGAAGCGGCCGTTGGAGCCGGGGCGTTTTTCTGTATTTTTACTCATGAAACAAGCTCCTCTTCACTAAGTTGGGACATGGCGATTTCTCGATAGACCTGGCATTTCTCCAGTAGTTCCTTATGGGTGCCAGAACCCACGACGCGACCTTCATCCAGGACGATAATCCGGTCCGCATCCATGATGGTGCCAATCCGCTGAGCCACGATGAGACTGGTGACACCGGCGGTTTCTTTCTGCAGAGCTGTTCGCAGAACACGGTCAGTCTTGTAGTCCAGGGCTGAAAAACTGTCATCGAAGATATAGATTTCCGGTTTTCGGCAGATCGCCCGTGCGATGGCAAGACGCTGTTTCTGACCGCCCGAGAGATTGCTGCCGCTCTGAGCGATGGATGCCTCATATTGTCCATCCATCGTTTCCACAAAATCCGTTCCCTGGGCAATGGCAACCGCTTTTTTTACCTCTTCTTCGCTTGCTGGCATCTTGCCGTTCTCACCGTAATTCACATTGAAGGAAACCGATCCCATAAACAGAGCTGCCTTTTGCGGCACATAACCGATTTTGTTGTATAACGCATTCAGGGCATAGTCTTTGACATTGACACCGTCAATCCGGACTTCACCTTCTGTGGCATCAAAAAAGCGTGGAATCAGATTAATCAGGGTACTTTTACCGCTTCCGGTGGATCCGATAAAGGCCACAGTTTCTCCCTGCTTCGCGGTAAAGCTGACATCCTGGAGAACGTACTCGGCAGCTCCGGGATATTGAAAACTGACATGACTGAATTCAACCGTGCCAGTCTCACCGGGCAAACCTTCCGTTTGACGGCCATTCACAATGGCAGGCTCAGTATCCAGGACTTCGTTGATCCGGCGGGCAGAAACAGCGGCCCGGGGCAGCAGTATGAACATCATGGCCAGCATCATGAAAGACATGATGACCTGCATGGCATATGCTGAGAAGACAACCATATTGGAGAAAATGGTCAGTTTCTCCATAGCCTGTGCCGCGTCAATCAGGTTTGCACCGATCCAGTAGATTGCCAGAGTCAGTCCGCTCATAACGATGTTCATCATTGGCATCATAATTGCCATGCTCCGACTGGTAAACAGCTGCGTTTCTGTCAGTTCAGCATTGGCCTTCTCGAATTTCGCTTCCTGAAAATCTTCAGCGTTATATGCTCGGACTACGCGCAGACCGGTCAGGTTCTCACGGGTAACTTTGTTCAAATTATCCGTCAGGGTCTGCATTCTTCGGAATTTTGGTATGACAAAGATCATGACGAAGGCGATCATCAGAACCATGACGAGTACCGCCACGCCGGTCGCCATCGACCATTCAAAACCCTTACCAGCTATTTTTGTGATGGCCCACACGGTCATGATGGGGGCCTTAATGATCATTTGCAAGCCCATGGTGACCAGCATCTGAATCTGAGTGACATCATTGGTTGATCGAGTGATCAGGCTGCTGGTAGAAAACCGGTTGATTTCCTCCATGGAGAAAGATTCCACCTGGTGAAACAAGTCACTGCGAAGCCTTTGGGAAAAGGAAGCGGCGATCCGGGCGGCAAAAAAACCTACAACGACGGCTGACGCGACGCTGCCCAGTGCGCACAGCATCATGTAGCCGCCCTGTGTCCAGATTTCGCTCATATCACTGCCGGGCGTTTGGACCAGCCGGGTGATTCCTGACATGTAATCCGGCAGTTTCAGGTCCAGCCAGACCTGGGCTACGATGAACACCAGACTGACCGCAAATTGTACCCACTCGTGGGACTTAAGATGTTTAAATAACTTCAACATGTAATATTTAGCTCCTGTCTATGATTGATCCGTTTTTTAGATTACTTGACATTCTCACGATTCTTATCTCTGGAAAGACAGTTAGTCTTTCTTCGGGTTGTCAGGTTCCAGTACCGCGAGACGGTTCATAATCCGAACCAGCTCTCTGGCGTCCTGCTCTCCCAGCTTCTCGAGCATTCTGGTTACGACACCAAGAGCTAACTCCTGATGATTTCTGGCGATTTCTTTGCCTTCCTCGGTAATATTTACCAGGATTTTCCGACGGTCGGAAGGGTCGATCTGTCTCGTGATCAGGTTTTTGCCTTCCAAACTGTTCAGTACAGCCGCAACCCGGGCCGACGTGATATTCATGGCATCGCTGATTTCACTGGGTAAAACACTGCCTCCCCGCTTCATAACGTAAAGGATCAGGAACGTTTCGCCGCGTAATGTTTCATCGACTTTCTTCTGATGATTGTTTTTTCTGAATTGATGGGATGCTTCCAGAAACTGCTGCGCAAGTTTCTCATAATTCATAAGTTGTCCTCCTTGGAATTACTAACACTGTTAGTATATTTACACTGTTAGCTTAATGTGTCAATATATTTTTTGCGAAAATCTGGTTTTCTCTGCATCTCCATGTTCGACCGCAGGATCCATTCTGGTAAAGATGCAAAAAAATCCAATCAGCGGGACCCTGTGGATCACAAGGGTGAATAATTTATTAAATTCATGCGTCAGCGAGGCAGCGAATAGTCTTTTAGATTCAGTGGGCGTACAATGACAGTAGTCCTGTCATTGCAATATTACTGGAGGTGAGGTTATGACACTGATACAATGGTTTGAACGATTTGATCCTGTTCTGCAGGCATTATTCGCTACCTTATTTACCTGGGGAGTCACCGCGTTAGGCGCGTCTTTGGTTTTTTTCTTTAAATCCATCAACAAAACGGTTTTGAACGGCATGCTTGGCTTTGCGGCAGGCGTGATGATTGCAGCCAGCTTCTGGTCTTTGCTGGCACCTGGTATCGAACTGGCAGCCGAGTTAGGGCAAAAACCCTATGTAACAGCAGCCACCGGGTTTCTTCTGGGCGGCGGTTTCCTGTACCTGGTCGACAAGATTTTACCCCATCTGCACATGGGATTGGAGACCAACGAAGCGGAGGGAATTAAAACGCACTGGCAGCGAAGCATCCTGCTGGTGATGGCCATTACTCTGCACAATATTCCGGAGGGACTGGCCGTTGGTGTTGCCTTTGGCGCAGTTGCCGGAGGGATCGGCAGTTCAGCGACTCTGGCAGGAGCCATCGCTTTGGCTGTCGGTATTGGGCTGCAGAATTTTCCGGAAGGGGCCGCTGTATCCATTCCGCTGCGGCGGGAAGGCATGAGTCGATCGAGGGCCTTCTGGCTGGGGCAGGCTTCAGGGATCGTCGAGCCGATTGCCGGTGTACTGGGTGCCTGGGCTGTCTTAAGGATTCAGCCGTTGCTGCCCTATGCGCTGTCTTTTGCCGCAGGTGCCATGATTTATGTAGTAGTGGAAGAACTGATTCCAGAAGCTCAGAGAGAAGAGGGCGGATCAAAAACAGATATTGCATCGCTGGGAGCAATGCTTGGCTTTGCCGTGATGATGGTCCTGGATGTTGCTTTAGGTTAGCAGTCGGAAAGGGAATGATCCTGGGTACTGGTCTTAAGTGACTGCAAAGCAGAGAGCGACGGAACCTTCGATCTTCATCGAGAGTTCCGTCGCTCTGTGCAATTAAGTGATTCAGTTCATCAATGGGAATACATCAAGGATAGAAGCAATGACTAAGAGGAGGCTGCTTTGCTGACAGGCCATTTGTCAAACTGGTCGGATATGATATAGCGTGGAAGGAATCCGGTCTGTTTTAACATCAGATAAATGGGGATGGAGATTACAGTACAGATCATAATCTCTGAAACGGCTACATAAAGCCAGGTTTCAATCACTGGAGTATTTAATACGAGTTTCAGTTCAACGGCAATAATCAGGGATAATACAGCCGGCCAAAGGGAAGCGGTGATCAAATGACGGGTTTTCCATATTAGAATCAAGGAGAGGAACGTGTGAAGCGTTCCGAACACTACATCAAACAGTCCAAAGGGTGAAAACAGATTGCTGATGAAGCAGCCTAAGGTTACAGCAGCGATGTACATCGGATTGAAAAACGCCAGCAGATTTAAAATTTCGGAAACGCGAAATTGAATGGGGCCATAACTGATGGGGGCGATGCCCAGGGTCAGAATGACATAAATAGCGGCGACGACTGCACTGACGGTTAGATTACGGATTCGATTATTATTCATAGATACTCCTTATGTCTTTCCCCCTCAACGCCAAAAAAAGATGGTTATCCCATCCCTTAGCGCCTGTTATTTTTGCATTGGGCAGTACCCGATACAAAAAATATTGAAAGACTCCTGATTTTTTAAGTGGGTGCCGAGGGAACACTGTTCATGAGAACTTAATCAGTATAGCAAAAACCACTCATGGTTTTCAATGATTTTGGAACAGTTTTTCATCTACCAGCGGAAAGAAAGCATGGCCCCCCCCTGATTGGACTCGTGCAATTAGATCGTGTAAAATATGATTTAAGAGGTGATTATTGCTGATGAAAAAGATAACTTATATAAAGGCCAGCTGGTGACCGTATTGTACTTTGGCTGACAGGCTGTTGGCGAAGTTGATTGACCAGAATGAAGCATATCGGAAGTTGGAAATCGATGTAATCGATGAAGATGAAAGACCGGACGCTGCCTCGGCATACCAATATCGGCTCGTTCCTAACTTCTGGGTAGATGACGAAAAGGTTCTGGAAGGGATTCCCAACCGCGGGAAAATTAAGGTTGTCTTAGAGAAAGCTCTGGATCAAAAGGTTTGACAGGATCGATGGATAACAGGGATTGACGGTCCAACAATAGAAATAAGGAGAAGCTGAAGGGCTTCTTCTTTTTATGCTGAAGAACTAAAAAAAGCAAGATATTCAGATTTAGGACAATTCTGTTCCCCTTTGCGGTTTATCTGTCATGGCTTACCAGATCTGCGGGACATGGCAGCATTCGAAAGTGCTATACTTTTTAAATGAGAAAAAATGAGAGGCCGCATACATAAACTACTTGGTCCCTTGTTCAGGAAAGAGGTATTCATGGCAGAAGAAGCACAAACATTAAGTTTATCCAGTGAAGTTAAGCAGAGCCGGCAAAAAGTGATGCAGATTGCATGGCCTGTGTTAGTTGAACTATTCTTAGGTTCTCTGTTTGGCATGGTAGATATGATGATGCTGGGAAATATTCAGCCGACTTCGTTATCGGCTGCCTCCATTGCATCGGTGGGAATTGCCAATCAGCCGCTGTTTATCGGATTGTCCCTGGTTCAAAGTTTCAATGTGGGCGGAACGGCTATTATTGCCCGGTATTACGGAATGGGCCGGATGAAGAAACTCGGCAATATTTTTAAGCATGTCCTGATTCTGAGCATCCTTATCATTATCATCCCATTGTTTGTCCTGGCAATGACGAAAACCGCCGCGATCATGCGACTGTTGGGAGCCGGGGAAGATGTCATAACGGTCGGGACGCTGTATTTTCAGATTGTCCATTTTGGATTTATATTTCAGGCACTGACAATGTGCGGAGCTTCTGCTCTTCGCGGAGTTGGTGAAACGAAAATTCCAATGAAAATCAATCTGCTGTGCAATGGATTGAATGTATTCGGGAATGCGGTGCTGATTTACGGTTTGTTCGGAGTCCCGGCACTGGGGGTCGTCGGGGCAGGTATATCCACCGCTGCTTCACAGGTTCTCGCGGCGATTCTGGTTTATACATACCTGATTCGAGGCAAAAGCAAGATTTCGGTTCGGGACAAATTTGTTTTTGAAGGTAGTACAGTAAAGAATCTTGTCCGGATCGGCCTGCCGGCATCCTTTGAACAGCTGGCCCTGCGACTGGGAATCTTCTTCTTCGTCCGAATTGTCGCATCCCTGGGTACCGTGGTCTATGCAGCCCATCAAATCGCGCTGTCCATTCTGGGATTGTCATTTAATCCCGGCCAGGCATTTGGAATTGCAGCCTCAACGCTGGTTGGCCGCTCGCTGGGGGAAGGCAAGCCGAACGATGCGGAAAACTACTCACGCAGCGCCCGTCAAATCGGATCGGTCATATCCAGCATCATTGCTGTTGCGTTCTTTGCCTTTGCCAGACAGCTGGTAGGGCTTTATACCGCAGATGAACAGATCATTCGCAATGCATCGGGCGCGCTGATGATTATTGCTCTGGTTCAACCGTTCCAATCCTCCCAGCTGATTCTGTCAGGAGCACTGCGCGGTGCCGGCGACACCGTCTGGCCCTTGATTGCCACAGTGGTTGGGGTTTTGCTGATACGAATTCAGGTGGCTTCCTTATTAGTCAATCAGATGAATCTGGGACTGTCCGGAGCCTGGATCGCCGTTCTGATTGATCAGTTTATCCGGTGGGCTCTGGTATTTTTCCGTTTCCGAACCGGAAAGTGGAAAGCGATCAAGATTCGATAACAATTGGAACAAGTCTGCTTTCCAGGTGGTTTGATCAATCCTCGATCATTTCATAAACAATTTGAGGGAATGACAGGAACGGGATTGGAAGCGATTCAAAAAAATATGCGGCCCGATTTGGGCCGCATATTTTATATATCAGTCATTGCTGACAAAGTTTGAATCGGAGATCTCGACGTCAACAATTTCACCCTGAGAGTTGATCCGGTGCAGAATGATGTTGACCGGACCGGCATCAATTTTTTCTCCGCTGTGGAGCGGTTCCTTACTGGTCCGAATTTTATGGATGAACTCTTCCAGTGTCTGGTCACCCTCCACCGGGATTTCAACGCCGAGCTTTGATTTTATATCCCGAATCTTCATGGACCCTGGGTAAACCGGATTGCAGGACCCTTTATCCCAGGTTGGCAGGAGATATTTTATGGTAGCGAAGGCGATGGCAAGGGCGATGGTACCGAGGAAGATGTCCATCATGGAGTCCGTATAGATCAGCAGTTTCCGGGCAATGACGAAGATGATCAGCTCCAGCGTGGCCCGGGTTGTATGGGTGATAAGCATGCGGATTAACTCAACTCCGACAATGAGGAGCAATGCGTTGCCCAAAAAATTCTTGAAGCTGTTATAGAACTGCTCTCTGGTGGTGGTGAGAATATGTGGGATCTGCAGGACGGAAGAAACCAGACCGGCCAGCACACCGAACAAAATCATGACCGCCAGGATCATCTCCACGATAAAAATCAATTCTTTCAATTTATTGATTAATTCGACTTTTTTCATCAAACATTCCCCCATGTTCGTTATTGGATTTTCATTCAAATCCCTGTTTGATTATTCATTAACTATACTTTAACACAGATCATGCGCCGTCGTAATAAAAACATGGTATCAACGGATATTGCAGAGTGTGAATTCTGCTGAATCACTGGACTTTGCGACATTAGTGGAAAAGAGTGGGGTTTCGGGTTTCATTCAATGTTATAATCAAATCATATTGAAATCATAGGGGAGATCATTTAAATGGAAACAAGAAAATTACTTGAATACTTTTATAATTTCATCCTGTACCGACCAGAGTATCCAGCGCCCAAGAAAAGTGATCACATCGTCACCGATCAGCGCACTTATGTTCCCTATGAAAGCATTTTTGGCGGAGAATCCAACAATGGCTATAATATTTACCTTGGTGTCACGGACACAGAACTTCTGGTCGAAGCCATGGGTGAAGAGGCTCAGGAAATTCAAAGCAAGACTTATTTGTGCATGATTCGAAGTGATAAGCGGGGGTACTACATCCGCAACAGCTTCTTTATCTCCCCGGTGCTGTTTGCACTGGCTAAAATGCTGAAGGAACGAAATTCTGCTACACAGCTTGATTTAAGTCTTCTGAACCGCGCGAATGATGACATGGATGAATTCATGGTGACGTTTGATCGAAAACTGGAATACCGTGAGTTGAAGGAAATATTTAATTATGTCGTCAACAAATTGAATCTCTCAGAGTATCTGCCGGAATTCCACTGCCTGATTCAGGAGAGGGATATCCTCAGCCATCATGTATCAGACGGACATCTGATGAATCTGGAAGAGATGATCAAGGATCAGACGGCAGTGCCAAGAGTGGAGTTGATGGCTCAGAACATCTCGAAAGTACTCAAGATGGCCAGCCCGCTGGAAGAAGATTATACACCTGAACGGGTCAAGGAAATGACTTCACCGGAAAAGAATCCATTGAGTATGTGGCCCGGACACGACGGGATCAGTCTCAGGGAGCAGCTAGTTCTGAATCAGGCTGTCAACGGACGGGAAAAGCCGTTCAGCTTCTACCGCATGATTCGCGATCAAAGCCAGGGAATTCGCCTGATGACAGAGATCATGTCAGCCAGTCTGATTGAACGGGCGGCGGCGATGACCCGCTATTCAAAGCCGGATGACGCGTTTCATGAAGTAAGTTTCAAGGACAATAAAGAATTTGCGACCGCCTATCATATGCCGGAAGAGCGCCTCCTCAATCAGACGGTCTTGATGTTTGGAAAAGATACCGCCTTTATTCGGGAGCTGGAGAAATCCATCGGCCAGGTAATGAGCGCTGTTCAGCCAACGCCTTATTTCACGGCATACGACAAACCCTATATGGTTCAGAAATTCACTTCAAATCGAGATCTGATCCGCTTTTTGAAGGATGTATACAAAGGAACCGGGAATGGGCTGGCACGCCAGTTGAATGATGCATCTCATGACTGGGAGAATGCCAGAAAGGAATTTCGGCAGGTTCTGGATGAGGTTTTAGCCAAGCGGGAAGAGATCATGCAAGAGTATCGAACGACCTTTGGCTATCAGGAACTATTGGAAAAAGGTTCCGCCGCGTCCATGAGACTGGAGGAGCTGAAAGGAAGAATTGAGTCGAGTGAAGCTTCCCGGGATTTCAAGGAAAATGAAATGCAGAAGCGCCAGAGTCTGCTGGAAGAGCATGATGTTTCAATGAAAGAGCTCGAGATCGATATGGGATTTTTCCGTCGCTTCTTCCGTTTCCTGTTCCGCAATGACGCGAAAGTCATTCAGTATGAGTCCATGAAAGAGGAACAGAAGAAGATCGTGAACTCCATCGACGAGGAAAAGCGCGAGTTGAATCTGGTACTGGGTGAATATCATAACCTGAAAAGTGAGTTTGATTCAGTAACAGAGGATTACAAAGCCAGACAGAGCCAGTTGGAAGAATCAGCCCGCAGCATTGCCCAGTACCGGGGCAAATACGGCAAAGCATTTACTGATGAAGAAATCCTGCATCGGCTGGTTCGGGAGAACTTGCGTCAGGATCAGGGAGTGTGGCTGAGCGAGGAATATAACGATCTGCGCAAGAGGCTTCTCCTGGAAGCATTAAAAGTTCATCGTGCCTTCATGACGAATTGCCGGTCCTTTAAGACAGACATGACACTGTTTGCGATGATTCTGGAAGGGAAAGTCCAGGATCGGGATTTAAACCGGGCTTATGTCGATCTGCTGAAAGTTTTCAGCATGATGACCCCAATCCTCTATATCGCTACAGACTACGAGCCGTACTTCCTGTCAGTGGCCGGGCCGGATGACTTTAAGAATGCTTTCATTCCGGAAGCGGTGCGGATCCCATTAGCCGAAACAGTAGGGATATTGAGCAAATCAAGTCGTATTACAGCATTTAATATCGGGAAGGACCATTGGAATTTCCCGGAAACACCAGATATTATTGCCAAAAACCTGGCATCGCGCATCGTTGGGATAAAGGATCCGCAAACCTTGGATCGGTCTCTGGCAGATTTGCTAAATATCCTGTAAAAAACTGCGCCCAATGCAAATGTTTGTAAATTATATAACGATTTCAGTTATCCTGAGTTATAATAGAATTTAATAGTATTAATCACGGAGGAATTCATCATGAAAAAATGGAAATGTGAAATCTGCGGTTATATCGCAGAAGGGGAAACTGCACCTGAAGTATGCGCCGTATGCGGTGCCGGAGCGGAAGTCTTTGCTGAATCAGACGGTTCGCTGGATGAAAACACCAAGAGCTGGCTGTGCCTTTACTGTGGATTTATTTATGAATCGGAAACGCAGCCTGAAACCTGCCCTGAGTGCCAGGCCAAAGGACATAACATCTTTGTTGAGTATGATCCCGATGCAGAGCAGATGAATGATGCAGGTAACATGTACCGCTGCAATTCCTGCCGGCTGGTAACTTTTGCTGACCAGGCTCCGGAAGAATGTCCAGCCTGCGGCGCGATGACTTTCATTTCCAGAGAGGAATGGTTCAAGAAAAGAGGATAACAAATGGAAGCTCAGCTGTGAGGCTGGGTTTCTTTTTTTTGCTAAATGTCATTTTATTGTTCACTGATATTTCATAGTTGTCATTGAACCTAGTCACTGCTTGCGTTTTAGGGTTCTATTTCTGGTATTTGAAAACAACATGATATTTTTGAACGGGTAAATTGATGTATTTTGTTGAAAATGTTATCATTGTTTTGTGTTAAGTTATTAAACAGTCAATAAACCCCTGTTAAACCATTCACGACAGATAACAGGGGAAGGGGGAAAAATGAAGGAATTATTAACCGGTAATGAAGCCCTGGCGAGGGGCGCATTCGAGGCCGGAGTCCGATTTGCTTCGGCTTATCCAGGGACTCCAAGTACTGAAATCTTGGAAAATACCGCGCTCTACAAGGATGCCATCGTTGCGGAATGGGCCAACAACGAGAAAGTAGCCCTGGAGGCAGCTGCCGGTGCAGCTGTGGCAGGTGCCAGATCGTTTGCCGCAATGAAGCATGTTGGGGTCAATGTAGCTGCCGATCCGCTCTTCACCTTCGCCTATACAGGCGTTAACGGGGGCTTTGTACTCATCACAGCCGATGAACCTGGACAGCATTCTTCACAGAATGAACAGGATAACCGGCATTATGCCAAGTTTGCCAAAATCCCATGCATCGAACCAAAGGATTCACCGGAGTGCAAGGATTATATGATCCGTGCATTCGAGATTTCCGAACAATTTGATACTCCGGTACTTCTGCGGGTAACAACCAGAGTCTGCCATTCCAAGGGAATTGTTGAACTGGGAGAGCGCAGAGAAGTACCGATCAAGGACTATGTCAAGGATGTCCGTAAGTACATCACTGTCCCGGCACATGCCAAGCAGCTGCGTGCCAAGGTCGAAGACCGGATCAACAGCATGAGAGAGTTCTCCAACCAGACCGCCATGAACCGGATTGAGTGGAACGATAAGAAGATCGGAATCATCGCTTCCGGCGGATGCATTGATTACGCCCATGAAGTATTCGGCGATTCGGCATCCTATCTGATGATCGGCTTTTCCTATCCGCTGCCGGATGAAAAGATTCGCGAATTCTGCAGTCAGATTGAAACAGTATATGTAATTGAAGAAAATGATCCGATCATTGAAGAAGAAGCGCAGCGCTTAGGATTCACGGTTCATGGCAAGGATACCTTCCCACCATTTGGTGAGATGACACCTGATGTGATCAGACAGTCAGTCTTTGGCAAAATGCTGGACTCGGTCGATGGAACCACGGATAAGGTCGTTCCAAGACCTCCGTCACTGTGTGCCGGCTGCCCTCACAGAGGATTCTTCTATGAAGTAGGAAAACTCAAGAACACCATGATCTCAGGCGACATCGGATGCTATACGCTCGGTTTTGCTGAGCCATACAATGCCATGGATATCAATCTGTGCATGGGGGCCTCAGTATCAGTCGGTCACGGAGCTCAGCGCGTCTTTGACATGAAGCAGGACAACAAAATGAGAGTTGTCACCGTTCTGGGAGATTCAACCTTCTTTCATACCGGCATCAATTCGTTGATTAATACTGCCTACAATGGCAGCAATACCATCAATATTATCCTTGACAACCGCATCACCGGCATGACCGGACATCAGGAAAATCCTGGTTCAGGCTATACTCTGCAGGGCAAAGAGGTTCAGGAACTTGATCTGGAAGCTTTAGTCAGAGCCTGTGGCATCAAGCAGGTCGTAACGATTGATCCCAATGACCTGACAGCCGTCAAAAATGCTCTTAAATGGGCACATTCCCTGGAAGAGCCCTCGGTGATCATTACCAGATGGCCCTGTGTCCTGAAAAAACTTCAGGAAAAAGACAAAATTGAATTCGTCAATGTCTTCAAGTCGAAATGCTACGTCGATCAGGATATGTGCATCGGCTGCCGTGCTTGTACGAGAACGGGATGTCCGGCCATTGAATTCGACTTTGAACGTAAGAAATCATACATCAATCGCAACGCCTGTGTTGGCTGTACGGTCTGTCTGCAGGTATGCCCAGTGAAAGCAATCAAGAAGGAGGGGGAATAAAATGACCAAATCAATCCTGTTAGTAGGAGTGGGCGGTCAGGGAACCATCCTTGCATCGAAACTGCTCACTTTGGGCCTGATGGAAGCAGGCTATGATGTTAAAATGTCAGAAATCCACGGCATGAGCCAGCGCGGAGGATCAGTCTCCAGCCAGGTACGCTATGGTAAAAAGGTGGCGGCCCCCGTGATTGAAAAGGGCGGTGCAGATATTCTGGTTTCTTTCGAAAAGATGGAAGCGTTGCGTTGGCTGGAATATCTGAAGCCTAATGGCAAGGTTGTTGTCAATAATTTTGAAATCAGCCCAATGCCCGTACTTTCCGGTAAGATGCCCTATGCCAAAGATATTCTGGAAACCATTCAGTCAAAGACTGATACTACAGTAATCAATGCAGCCGAAGAAGCTGAAAAACTCGGCAACCCGAAAGTAATGAACATTATTCTTCTGGGAACCATTGTAAAAGCCATGGGACTGGAAGACATCAACTGGAATGAACTCATTGCCAAGAATGTTAAGCCAGCTTTCATTGATCTTAATCAGAAAGCGCTTTCTGTTGGTATGAACCTGATTTAAGCCCTAAGGAACCCATTCAGTCTGTCTGAATGGGTTCCTTGATTTATAATATATTTTTTTTGAGTGTGAAATATCAGGTATC